>Ga0123340_1000828_pt1 | contig 23279 bp, 12 predicted proteins | sample SirMexnodulemix_FD_89961 | JGI IMG/M metagenome (GOLD analysis project Ga0123340, IMG submission 89961) | Root nodule microbial communities of legume samples collected from Mexico - Siratro Mexico nodule mix | ecosystem: Host-associated > Plants > Roots > Nodule | place: Mexico: Nepantla...
CTTCTATTTTTTTTTTTTTTTTTTTTTTTGCCAGGTCATATGTTTTAAAAACACCTCCCCTTTTTTTTTTTTTTAAAGATGTTTAGAAGTATTTTTTGTTCTTTTTTTTTTTTTTTGTAAATTACATATTTTATATGTCTAAGTTTATATTACTATTTAATTTATGGTTTTAATGTTTGAAAGAGAAATATTAATCCTTGAAAAAAAAAACGAAGGTTCATTAAGATCAAGAAGAAGAAGAAACAAAGGAAGCCAGAAATCATTTAATTTTCCTACAGAGTGTACACATTTTCGTGGACCACAAAGATTAACTAGAATAATTCAAATTTTTATATTTTATCTTCTTGGTCTTTATTGGAAACTATTTATGTTTTATTATATTTGGATACTCTTTTGGAGCCTATTGTTTATATAATGTTTTAGGTTCACTCTAAAAATAAAGTATATACACTCACGTCAAACTTTTGCCTCATCACATGACCGACACTCTTTTTTGACTTACAAGCTAGCGAGAAGAAGAGAATAAATAAACATTGTTTTTTTTTTTTCTTCCAAAACACTTATTTTGAAAAAAAAATAAAAGTTAATAGATTTTGTATAAGAAATTGATTGTTGGATAGTGTGAAATTATTCTAGGAATTTGTTTTTAGAAAACAAAAAAGTGAGAAAGAAATCAAACAAGCCTTACGGAGAGGTTTGTGTTACTTCCGCAACAGGTAGGGTTTGCTCTTTCCTCTTTCTTCTAGTTTTCTTTCCTATTTTTTTTTTTATATATTTTTATGGCGTTCGTGATAAGCCAAACGCGTGGTTCAAGATTAATTCAAATTTAGTTTTCTAAGGATTGTCTGGTCGGTTCTTCATCTCATTGTTTTATTTCTAACATTTATATTTCTATTGTTTGCATCACAAAACATGGTTTTATAGATTATGGAAAAAATTCCTTGTCTGATTAATGAAATTGTGTAAAACTAATTATGATTATAGAAACATAAACATCTAATAATTAAAAGAGCTATTAGGTTGCCTAGAAACTTACGATTTATTGGCACAAAAACAAATTTTTCTATAAAAAACTTTAAGAGAGAGAAAATAAAAAAAATAAACAAATTTTAAGAATTTATTTTGTGCAGTAGTCAATGATTTCTATTTATTGTGGTCATAAAGAAAAAGATTGGTTGTTAATTGGAGCTTAGTAATTACTAGATTATATTTTGAGTATTTTTATCCTAACATAATTTAATATATTTGAAAATAAGTACTAGTGGAAGTTCTATACCTTGTATACAAAGTACTTAAAATTTTATAAAGCTTATAAGAAGTTATTCTTCTAATACAACAAAACATTTTTATTGTTATAAAATTTCAACTACCTTCTATTCATATTTGGTACACTAGCATGATTATACATAATCATCACCAATTTATCATAGCATCAATAGGAACATTCACCAAATTACTACTAATGACTCTGTCACATTTAAATTGCTCTCTTAAAATACATTCATTTTATGGAACCTATCTTCATTCATTGTTTTACCTGTCCCCCTCCTTTCTCTTTCAATAATCTGTCTCTCTCCTCCATCTCTTCATTCTTTCTAAATAAATTTTGTTCCTTCCCTTTAAATGCAATTCCTATTTTTTCTTTCCTAATTCCTACAACCTAATTGCTTCAACAATACCATTTTTAAGCTAATACAATCTATTGCAATCATTAATAGGCAAATCACAAATAAAATTACTAATTATTAAAAATATGTTAAAATGATTATTAAAAATTATATTGATAATGTGTTGTTGAGTTGATATAAAATTTAAAACTAAGCTCGTACTATTAAACTAATGAGAAAAAAAAAGTAACGAGTGTTAAACCCACAGATTATACATCTTTTCACAAAATAATGGATAATAGATTTTTAAAATTTACTCTTTATTATAAAATATATAAAAAAAAACAGTAAATAGGGGAGTGGATAGAATTATTTCAGTAGGCGATTGAAAGAAAACAATAATTAAAGCAATGAATTAAACAAAGAGATAGTAGAAATTCAATAATTAGATAACCCAAAAAATCCTTAGTCAAGTATTATATTATTACTTTTAGCATCCGAAAATAATAATTTAATATATAAAAATATATTATACAGAAGCACAGTATTGTATTTACTATTTCTATTTTAACCTTCGTGTAATAACATCCATAAGATTATCTATGAAAAGGGCTAAGGTTTCCATAGAAAATGTTGAGTTGAAGTTTTATATATCTTAAATTAAAATGAACCGTTCAATAGTTAATTCTGAATAAATGTGTCCACATTCTATAGTAGAGTATAATATGTGTTGGTATACAAAAGAAATAAACTTTTAAAACGAGAAAATCGTGCTCATGCACCATTCGTCATTTTTCAAGCACCTAATTTCACCCTTCAAAGTTTCAGGAGCTCGACAAGTATCATGCCATTATATCTTATTTTTTAAGTTCTCACGTGTTATTTCTTCAACTAACATTATGATACGAAGCTGGAACATAAGATAGGACAAAACATAACATTTGAATTAAAGAAAAAATTAATGGGACAAAAATTTAATTTGTTTCTTCAAGGTGACTTTTCTTCCGTGTTTTGTCCGACCAGACAGAAGAGTATACAATATTATAGTCTTTTTTTAACGATCAAACATACTGTAAAATGAAAAAAGAAGATTAAAAAGATAAACGATATTATATAATAGAATATGAAAAGAAAAAGCGACCAAAACTGAATAATAATCAATTTTATATTAAACCCAAATTATTACTCTATTTGAAAATAGATTCTAGATCCAAATAATAAGGGATTTTGCCTTCACACGTTACATAAGAATGATTTCTGTATTAAAAAAATCGTATATGATATAAATTTTATTGAGCTAATAATCACAATTCCTTACCACAATTAGTGAATTAGGGAAATTCGACAATAATAATAATAAATAAATAAATAAATAAATAAAACGTCTACGTCATGTAGTAATAGTCCTGTGGGTGAAAATTATTAGAGAATAGAATTTGTGGCTGTTAATGGTTGTGAATGAGTGGGACATTAAATCAGTCGCTATGCCGTTAATTCCCTTTTGTTTAGTTTTTATTTAAACAATAATAAATATATAAGTCAATAATCAAGGGTCCAACTAAATTGACAGAAACACGTTCTTACTCTGTGAATTGACTTGTTTATTTGTATTCCATATTCAGAAAGCATTTTACTCTTGTCAACGTGGTTATACTTAGTCCGGATCCACCGTAGCTTTAACCAAGATGAGAGAACTACAAGATCATTAGACTTGAGGCCAAGGTAAGCGTAATTTCTGTTTTATCTTATTTTTGGAAAAAATGAAGTTGATTTATTATGTGTTTCTTAAAATTGATGTAATAATATTGAGATCACAAAAAACTGTATAGAAACTACAAATAATAGTCTAAAAAACTCTTATAAGAAATCCCTGCTAAAAGGGTCTTTAGATGTCACAAATCATGTGTTACCTCTTCATTATGAAATAGGTTTTCCAGAATACATATTTTACATTCCAAAAAGTTCATATATTCTGGAATAAATGAGATGACTAGGAAATTCATAAGTTGAAGGAAGTGGAATCCGTAGAAAATACATTTCAAAATAAATAGGTGATGACCCAAGAACTTTTTGAGTGGAGGAACAACAAATACACACGAATTTGACAACCACAAAGCAACTACATTGGTCGGTCTTATGTAGAAGATCCAACAACTAAACTGGTTTTTTGTTAACAAAGAATTGTAACACCTCGTACATGGTTTGAAATTCCAATGCTTCCCAATTAATTGGATCAAAAGATAAATAAAATGAAATGAAGTGGTGGCTTGACAAGGATGTTTAAAGTACACGCAAGCATACACTTGGCATGCTGCACTTTTAATTACAAGTACCACTGAGAAACATAAATAGTGAGCCTCATTTAAAATAAATCTGAATGACAAATACATGCCTGGGTAAAAGAAAATTTGGTACTTGAGGAAAAAAAAAGTACACCAAGGAGAATGTAAAGTAAAGACAAAATAAATTGAAGAGAAAAAGAAAGGGACTAGTTCAGGGAGTGCTGGAAGTTAATGATATCTCTATCTTTTGGTAAATTCTCCAAAACCCATTTTCTACAAATGTGTAAGAATGTGGGGCATTTGGATAACTGCACTTGCACTTGCAACTGAACTGAACTTACTCTATTTGAAAGTCTGGTGGAAAAGAAAAGCATTCAGCCCCAACGAACTATTGCTGAACCCCATGTAAGACCGGCGCCGAAGCCGGCGGTTGCAATAGTCTGGCCTGGCTTAACCTTACCACTTCGGACTGCTTCATCTAAAGCCAAGGGAATGGAAGCTGCACTTGTGTTACCATAGTTAGCCAAATTTGATATCACTCGTTCTGAGGGGAGTTCTAACCGAGTGGCAACTGCATCAAGAATCCTCTGGTTTGCCTGCACTTGTTATGAAGTAAGGCACCCTAAGCCAATGTAACATCATCTTTCTCCAAGATATTGTGTCATGCAATTTCCAAGTTAACTAGACTCACATTCTATATTCAATCATAACATTAATCTTACCACTTAGCAAAGTGATAATACAGGAAACATGTGCAGCTAATGAATTGTTGTTGGATATAAAGGATAGGTTTTCCAACTTAGTTTATATTTCACATTTAAGTTTGGCAAGTAAAGAATAGAACCAAAGCAACAACCACCTTTGTCCACCTAAGGTGCCAAAAGTAAAATTGCATGTTGCAGTAGTGATTCAACCAATAGATATTGCATATCCTCTATGTTAGCATCACATTTGCTATAAGCATCAATAGTGCTGTGAAAGATTAAGTATGGGCAGCTGATGAAGGAATTGGTGCATTCATCAGTAACATGCCCAGCTAAATTTCCAATAAGTACATTGATAACACCCTTGAATTTAATTATATAGATAATTTCAGCGTACCTGATGGAGAAGTAGCCAATCGATGCTAGAAGCAGGGAGACCAGCCTTTTCAAGGGCAGATTCAATTGACTGTGGTACACATCTCACAGCAAAGCGAAAGACTTCATTGCCGTTCATGTGAAGGCATGAATATGAGGATGGCTTGGGAGGAAAGCCCGACACAGAACCGTTTGAATCCAATGCATTACCTGACTCGTTTTCTCTAAGGCCAGCATTCAAGTGCCTAGTTCAAGGAAGAGTCTGTGCTTAATTACATAGCTTATAGGAAGAGAAAAACTCTTTTTGAGTAATTTGAAAAGCACAAACCTTTGACCATGGCCATCACTATGCAAATCAAAACCAAATAAACCATCTTCTTCACTGTTGCAACCCTGCAATGCAATGATGGTACCAGAACAACGGCGTCAATTTATATGCCTTAACTATAAATGACTTCTTGATGAATAAAAAAAGCATCATCAGTTCATTGTCCTTAGGACAGAAGAGTTCTTTTCAGAAAATTATCTAATATTATATTTGCAATTTTGAACTTTAAATAAACATTAGACAAACATAACCAACAAAGCTAACTGTAATAGTCAAGAAACAAGAGCCAAATTTCTAACTAACATTTGCCACAATGTTAAAAAATGCCAGGAAGATATATAATTACCTGTACCAGTACAGCACCAGCAGCATCCCCAAAAAGAATACAAGTCCCTCTGTCAGTCCAATTAACATATCGTGAGAGAGCGTCTGCTCCAATAACTAGAACATTATTAAATCCACCTCCTGCATTCACACAATAAAGAGCAATGGTTATTTTCACCATATTTAGGAATTATTAAGCCAATAAAAACAACCAATTCATACCCCTAATGTGACAAGCAGCTGATATTAAACCCAAGACAAATCCACTACAAGCAGCTGTAATGTCATAAGACAATGGATTTGTTTTGCAACCAAGTTGTTTTGAAACCTGCAAGTTGTAATGACAATAAAATTATAGGAGAGGTTCCATAATGAAAAGAAGATACCCAATCTTGGAGAGACAAGAGTACAATAACAAGCTATAATCATTTCCGAGCAATTTTGCAGCATCATAATTGCTCAAATATGCCACTAATCCCTTAACATGTGCAATGTATATATATACAGACACAGAAAGATTACGAGGAAAAGGGTAAAGACGACAGCAGAATGTAGAGAATTATTCTCAACACAATACATCTTAACCCCTACCTGTGGAGCACTACCGAAAAGATCCTCTGGTGTCGATGTGCACATCAATATTAGGTCAAGATCATCAGAGTCTACCTTTGCCATCTCAAGTGCTTTCCTAGCAGCCTCTACTGCTAAATTTGTCAAGCTATCTTTGCCTGCAAACACAGCATCAAGCAACAAAAAGCAAGCACATCACTACACTATAAAACTTCCAAAACTAAACAAGTTTCGACAGGATTCTCTTTTGAAAACAAGAATTGGATTTATACAGAAGGCAAAGCAACATAACTTGAAGCTTCAACCTCTTGAGATGCTAAACTTTGCCTTGCCAATTTATCATAAAGAGATTAAGTTGAGAGCAGCAGTGTAATCAAATCAAATTCCAACCACTGTACTGTACCTATCATCCGTTTATAGCAATTATACTAGAATGAAAGGGGACTAATGCCTTTTGCCAGTGACTAACCTAAAGTGCATGTGGCATGGTGATGGCGTATGAGACAAAAATAACAGCACATAAAAGAAAACCTCTCGAGTATCATCCCATCTTCATGCTTCAACAGTTCAACCATATCAGAAATGCCTAATAATAACAATAATGTAAAGTTCCCCTAAGTACAAAAAGTATGATACTTTCAGTTGTATTCAGCATCCCTTTCCTTTTATCTCCCTAGTCTAACTGATCCCAACCAATCATTTTACTTCAAAACTTTCTCTATAGTCAAAGGCACCTTGGATCCCAACCACTCATACAAAACATGGGTCCGGCACTGTTTTCAGATGAATACTTAAAAGTGGCAAGTTGATTGCCATCAAACGTGTTGTTTCTGCAGTCAAAGAGAGCCTCAAAAAGACCTTCATATTCTCGGAGGATTACGGTCACCATTTCTGATGACCCTTTTTGGTTACAATGTGGAAATTGCTGCATGAATATAAGCCAAATAGAAGCTTGCAGGAGTCCCTATTTAATTTGGTACTGGAGAATAGAAGGAAGTAAAGAATTATGTAGTAAAAACTATGTTATATGGTGGACAAGAGTCATATTTGTCCATCAAACACTCCTAGGGATGATGGAAAGAACAGTGTTCATAAGAAAATAGCGTCAGAAAATTCAAGTCCCAATGATAAAAGACCATGACGTTATTGCACCCCAATATAAGACACTAAGTGCAAGAAAGTCTTGAAAGTGCTCCATTTTTTACTTGGGTACAAGTTTGAAACTTTGCGGACATAATAAGTATGGAGAGGAGGGTTGATATGAAGAAGGCTGAGTAATGGCAAGGGTGGAAAGTTGGTTGAGAATGGAATCAATTTTTGCTGAAAGGTCTGATTGCTTTCAGGTAAGAGTTTCACAGTTTCTTCCTAATGAACGATGGATTTAGAACGAGTGTCATTTGCCCTCACAGAAAGCACCAAATTGATATGAACAAAGAAAACAATCCTTGGTTTCAAGGACAAGGAACCACCAAAAACAGAATTGAAATTTACCGATATTTTTCTCTGCCCCTTCATTTCTGTTCAAGGCTTATATATGAGTTCAATAGATCAAGCATTGCCTGTAAAAGGAGGAACAGAATAATAGAGTGCACATGTGGCAAAACAAATATAACAAACAAAGAATCATATAAAATTTAATCTCTATAACATATGGGCCTGGCTATGGTTCTCTTGGGTCTGTTTTCAACTTCAATCCCAACACTTTAGTAAGTTATTCAATATTGGCAGCATCCATCTCTCTATCAAGGGCTATAATGAGCATGATCAAGATGGGGAGTTCAGCTTCAGAAGAGACTGGAAGAAGAAAGTACTCATTCCATCAGAAAGGGACATGAGAAGTAGAGATCTTTTCAGGTAGGATAAGCTTGAAAGAAGATTATAAGAAGGATCAAGCAAGCATGTTTATGAAGGAGATGGACCTCCCACCATTTCCATTTTAGTTCTCCCCTTCTCCATCTTCCAAGTATATAGCAAATCAGGGAGGAAGAGATAAGGGCACGGCAGATATATTTGTAATGATGAAGGTTTCTTCACAAGTCCTCTGCTCACCATGTTAGATCAGGTAGGATGAATGCACTGTGGGATGGATCACTCGGATATGTTTGCATTTGGTGCCTGAATACTCTTGTATTGTTAGATTTGTGTTGAATACATACAGATAAGTTATTTGTGGTTTTCTACAATAGAAATTGCATTAAAATGATTCGATGACTCAATTTCCACTGATTTCCTCAGAGTGGCTAAGGGTACTAGACTTTCTCCCCTTATAGCATGGTTGCAGCTGAACTGTGTATATGATGGTCACCAGCTAGTTTAACTCTTCATTGTGATGGATAAAGGGAGAAGGGTATCTCTAAGTTGCAGTTATTTTTTAAGAGACTAAGTTGTTTGGTAGGCTTGCCTTGACTTCTTGACAAAAATGTATTCTGAAGTTGTAGCTTTTCAGAGATGGACTGATCTTGTTTGTTTGATTTCCATATTCAGAAAGCATTTATTTTTGTTGTGATTTTTACTCTTGTCAACATAGGTGTCCTATTTGGTAAATTTTAGAAGCAATAGTTTATTTGAATAAAGATTCTAATGTCCATGATCCACCAAAGATTTAACCAGTTCCTCTTGATGAAAGTACTACAAGATTTTTGAGGTTGGAGGCCAAGCATACTTTCTGTTATCTTTTGAAATAATGGTACTTTCTAAGAATGTGGACTTTAAACCTAACTCATGCTCATAAAAACAACTTGTGAGGTGACATTAAAACTCACTTATATACTATAATTTAGTTATACCTCTATTGGCTGTATCTCCAACACACACCCTCATATTGAGGACAAAACTTTTTAAGCACGAGACTAGATATATGTGAATGATCCAATAATAGTCTAATAGCGAATTACACGATAGACCCAACAAATCTTACTAGAATAGGTTATGACATTATTTTAGAAAGTGAACTTTAAGCTTAACTTAACCCTAACTCCAATACCATCTTATTAATGAGGGCAATCCAGCCCAACAAAAACCAAATTTATTTAAAGGGTCAATAAGGACCCATTTCACATCACGATCTTTTAAATGTTCAGGAACCATCTAACATAAAACAGAGATCACCCCCGGCTTAAAAGCCCCCACGAAGACACAACATGAAGGGTGGACCCATTCTAAATATTGCAATCAGCAAGGTCCTCCTCCCATCCTCCAATTGCTTCCTTTCAAAGATCAACCTCTCTGGTGGGATGCCCTCCTTGTACTAAATTTTCACTTTCACATTGTCAATGGTTTCAGAGCTCTCCATCTCAAGGGTAATGGTCTTACCCGTAAGTCTTTAACCACAAGAGTCTTAACGATAATCTACATTCCTCCCCTGAGATGGAGGACAAGGTAAAGGGTAGACTCCTTCTGAATGTTATAGTCAACACGGGTCTTCCCATCCTCAAGTTGCTTCCTGGTGAGGATCAACCAATGCTAATCCGGGGGTATACCCTCCCTGTCCTGGATCTTGGCATTGACGCTGTTTGGAATTGAACTATATTATTCCATTAATAAGATGGTATCCTAGCAAGAATTAAGTTAAGTTTAAAGTTCACTTTCTAAGACTATGAAATCCGCAGTTTATGAAACGCCAGTTGTGACAAGACGAAAAACAGTTGCATTGCACCACATCACTTTGAATTTGATGGCCATAAAGCAACTAGACAATGATTCATTGCAACACTGGTCTTTCTGATATAGGAAACTCAACAACTAAGCTGGCTTTTCCAGCACCTAATAAATGGTATGAAATTCGCTGACGTTAAAAGACTACGTGTTTATAATTGATTCGTCTTGTAATAATGGACCACAGAAGTCACAATCAAAGACTAAAGCGATTGGAGCAGCAACATGAACTCCCCTGCCCCCGCCCCCAAAGGTGTGCTTGTTCTATTCCTCAGTAAAAAGTATGACTCATAACATCGTTGACACAGTTCTCTTTTCCATGATTTTGCATGACATACGATTGAGGTATTGAAATCCCTAGGCTTCCTATTTCAATTCATTAGATCAAAAAACAAACAACTACAACAAAGTATTGAACACAGTTGTTTAAAGTACAAGCAAGCACACACCTGGCATGCAGCATTTTCAATTACAAGCAAAGCAGGCAGTGTAATCTAATCAAGTCAAATCCTAAGCACTGTACCAACCTATCCGTGCATAGCACTAGAATGAAACATTGGACTAATCACTCACGCATTGGCAATGACTAACCTGAAAGAACCCGTCGTCTACGAATCCCGGTTCGAGTAGATATCCATTCATCAGAAGTATCCACAATTCGCGAAAGGTCATCATTAGAAATCTCGAGAGCTGGCACAGCAGAGCCACATCCAACTAACTTGCACCCTTTGCTCACAAGCCTGCACACTTCAATTACAGGGATGATAGGAAAAGCAAACAAACAAATTATTGTGATCCCAAATAGCATTAACAAACCTAGAACTAGAACCAACATTTCAAAGCTAAAATGGCGCTACCCTCAACAGATGGGAAACAAAACCGAGTTGGGTGTGATTCAAAATCGAAACTTTAACAGAAATAGATCAAGCAGAGGGTGAAAAGCGACCTGGGTATCGAAGATTTGGAAGTAGCATGTTGGTCAGCTCGTTCGATATCTCCAAAGCAAACGACTTTGGCGGAGAATCCAATGGCAGTAGGGAGAGGGCGAACCTTGACTCTGAAGTGGGGAACCGAAGGCGTGAAGAACCCAGATGCATTCGCCATTTACAAGAAGAAGAAGAAGAAAGTATATGTGTGGAACAGCAACAAGAGAATATGCGTGATTAAATGTGTTGAGATTATGGGTTTGTAGTATATAAATGAAAAGGTAAAGAAGAAGGAATAAATGAATGCATCGCAGAGAGAGAGTGGCCAACAATGATCTTCGGCAGCGAGCAATTACGGATTGGATTTGAGGAAACTCCAATGCTGTTTCTCTATTTTTGACGGTAACTCCAATGTTCTTATTCTCGTATAGTCTGCCAATTTTATTTTCCTGCTACTGTCTTTTCATTAATTATATTCTAATTATAATATTATCAGTGATAGCAAATAAAAAAAATAACATCACAATTATTGTCCAATTGTAAGTGACTGAAATATTTAAGTTTCTTTTAATAACTACCATACTCATACCAACTTTTTATCAATTTGTTTGATAATTATATCATCAGGTTAGGGTTATGCAATATTATAAAGTTTTCTAGTTTGATTTTAGTTGACAAATCTTTTAGAAATTTGATGTTACATAAAATTTATATATTTTAATTTAACTATTTAACTTATGTCATGGTTAATCTCACATAAATAGATGATTTTCACGCTAAATAAATATAAAGTAAAAATATGTATATTTATTATGTAGATAAAAACAGTAAAAGAAAGTACTGAAAAGAAAAAAATAGGTATTGACATATGCTAAAGTAGTTGACAGGTGAGAGGCCGTTAAAAGTTGAAGCTTTAACATTGAGGGAAACCAACTAAGATTGCAACTAATTAAAAAAAAACTAAACTGACGGAATTATTGGTGAGTGAGACTTTGAAATTAAAGTTTAGTTAATTATCAAGAAAATCAAATAGAACAAGTTTATCTTTTATCAACAAAAATAATTAAATAAAAGAACATTTTTGAAATATTTCATTCTTATAAAAACAAATGTTAATGTCTACAGAAAATAATGTCAGAAAAGACTGAAAATCACTTTAAAAATGTCCTTCCATATATCCCAACCAAAACACACACCCTTCTCGAATGGTCTGTTTACTAATCCAACATATTATGGACTTGCATATTTGATGTTGCCCTGACTGATTTAGGCTGAATGAAAAAAAAAAAAAGAAAAAAAGTTAATGACTTCAATCTTTATAAGATACAGAGTAGATTAATTATAAGATACAGAGTAGGTTAAAAAGTGAAGCAATTTGAGAAACTGAATTTTGATTTAAATAGGATTTTATTTACTTTTTATATTTTTTTTCTTAACCAATCCTTAGATTGAAAACTAAAAATCAATAAAGATCACTTATTAAATATAAATATAATTAAATATAAATATACATGAGCATATGTATATTCTTTTACTACCAATCTAACCTTATATTATTTCACTTAATCATTATCATTATATGTGATCTTATAAATCTATTTATAATCAATGTTTTTATGATATTTTAAAAGTTCAAAACCAAATTTGGTGTGAAGTCATATTGTTTTTCATGAACAATATATATATTTTTTTATAATATTATTTTTCATGAACATTCATCTCTATTTCAGATAGGTTCATAAGTTTAAAATCAATCCTGGTATGAAGTCATGTATAAAACTGCACATGAATATACTATTACCTACCATATAACTATATCAAAATATCTGTGTTATGAGGTACTTGAAATGTAATCTTATGAGGTTGATGTTTCAGAATTTTTTCCTTCATTCTTCCTATGCCAACAATCTTTCTTTACATTTTCTCTCTTGACACATGGTAGCAATTGAGATATTAGGCTTTGATATATCATGAGAATTTGACTCCCACTAAAGTCAAGTTTTATTGATCTACCTCTCATCAACATCAAAGCCTTTGCTCGCTTTGAACTTTTCACCCTTTCTACATTTCCTTTTCACTTTGATTCTTCTTCAATAATAGTTTCGGAAAAATCCTCAATCATCAATATTGTTATTTGTTATAGTGATGATGAGTTGATTATACGAATCAAGTAAACTTTGAAGTAGAAACTCCACACATTTATTTTTAACTATGTTGAAATTTGCTATTGAAACAACATGTTCGGATTGTTGATGTGGTCCATTACTAATGTGAACTCGTTCATTCTAAGAGTATAGAATTTCTTCTTCAAGAATATTTTTTTGTGAAGTGACTTAACCTCGTATAATTTGATAAGAGTGTTCCAAATTTTTTTTCATAGTATTCATCTCCACAATGTTGGATAAAACCCCATCTATCATTGTTAAGTGCATATTTACTATAGAATTATCATTAATTTCTTTCACCTTTGATCCTTTGAATTGTTATGTCCATAGGTTTTTCTTTAAGACTACTTCTTCTTGCACCTCAAAGTCTTCTTCAGGCACCTCCAAAATTCAAAAATATTCCAAATCTATCCTTTATGAAATTACAATTTTATCCTTCAGTCAAATTAAGTAATGCAACACTAAATGGAGGTAGCTGGGTATGGTTGGGTAGAAGGTGGATGCGTGAAGGTGGACGGTGAGGTGCACTAGGTGATTGGTGTTGTTCTGCAGCGGTGGGCGTTCTTCGCGGTGGCAGAAGATTTCGGTTTGCAATTTGGGGATGGGTTGTTTTTCATATAAAATGAGTTGCAGAGCGGAGGTTTCCGGGCAGAACACCCCGTTTCACAACTAATTTTTCGTATAAAATGAGTTGCGGAACGGGGAACTGTCCTTTAGATTCGGAGAACAGTTCCAGAACATCCCGTTCCGCAACTCATTTTATACGAAAAACAACCCACCCCCAAATCGCAAACCGAACAAGATCTCCCCAAATACTGTACAAATCTTTCAATACATCATGCGTACCTCAAATGATTGTCAAATGCGTTGCTATTGATGGATGATGGAACGAAACCGGCCAAAGAAGCACAAAACGGATTGCTAGAGCTGCTTGGAGGTGGCACCCCAGGAGACTGAAATGAGCAGAGTTGAGTGGAGAAGGTAATATGAGAGATTTAGATTTAGGGGTATTTTGGTCTTCACAATATTATTTTAAGGGCATTTTAGACAATTTTGAAAAATTTTGGGGTGTCTAAAGAAACGCTTGGAAGTGCAGGAAGAAACAGTCTTTCTTTAATTATATATACATTATTGTCCTTTCTCAAAACTTCCTTCATCTTCAATTTCACAATGAGAAATTATTCCCATCACACTTTTCTATTTCATATTTTGTTGTCTTAACTTTAAAATTGACTTTTGCACTTCTCATTTTGAATAGTACTAACTACTGGAACAATGATTGGAGAGGGTAAATCATTACACTTGGTAAATTTCTAGGAAAGAAATGAGGGTCACTAATAAACACATTTAAATATCAAGTTTTTCCTTACTAGGACTTGTTTAGAGACGGAGTTTCGCACTACTACTCTCTATATCCGGTAACAAGAATAATTCATTTTTATGTGAAAGGTCATGTTAGCTGTAATCATAGACCATACTTAGATTTCTCTACACAATAGCAGTGGACTAATTCCAGGAACCAAGATTTGATACCATTGTTGGGTGTCATAGTAATAACATAAGAACTTGTAACTAAAATAAAAGATGAAAGAAACAGAACAAAACAAACAATAGACAATAACACCCTTCTCTTTAACTCCAAGGAAAAACTAATAACACCCTCTCTTGGAAATAGATAAAACAACTACAAGGAGAACCTTAAAATAAACTAATTTCCTCTCTTAATTTTTCTCTCAAGCACAAAAGGTTAGTATTATCAACTCCATGATTAATCTATACACTATCTTTAATCAATTCTACACATATGTTAACATGTTACAACGATAAGTGGGGTAGAGGTCAAATCAAGCATTCACAGTGGAGAAAGGCTCACGCATCAGGTGTATGACACTCTTAAAACCCTGCAACGTCAATGTAAAAAACATAAGTTAACAAACTACCTATATCAAAAATGCAAAAGTGGGTGAAGGCTACCAACGAAGGAAGCAACTGAGGGTGAAAACGATCAGAACATAAGCAGCAGAGAACCCAAGAACTACCAAAGAACGCAAACACCACAGAGACTCAGCGACGCGAGAAAAAGACGAATAACAAAAGTAGTAAAAATGTTAGGTTAAAAAATAAATCTATTACATTGGTTGTATAAGCAACTGATGTAATAAATATGTTTTGCTCACTCAAAAATTGAAATTTTTAAACGTAAGAGCATATTACATTGGTTATCTAGAGAACTAATGTAATAGATGCCCACATACTACATCTGTTACCTCTGTAGCCGATGTAATATGGTTTCCACTTAATTGTTTTTATTTCTTTTTCACTAAGTTACTTTCTTCATCGGTTTTTGTTAACAATCGATGTAGAAAGATTCTTTTTACATCAGTTCTCTATTAACTGATGTAATATGTATTCATATAATTTTAAAATTACCACCACTTTTCTCTTTAAAGTGATTAATGTCGTATCTTATTGTAGAATTTTTTTTTCTACTAGTGACAAAGTTAATTTAAGGGACATTTGTTATTAAAGTAAAAAAATTGAGTTAGTAGAAGAAAGATTTTTCCATGAGAAGGGACAAAGAATTTTTAGCTGATATTGTTCAGACTAATTTAAAGTATAATGAAGATTGTCTCGTCTTATGATAAGGGATAAGTTGGATTATTCTTAAGCATGGATTTTGAACTTTGGTTGTACTTTTCATATATGCCCAAATAGTAATTGTCTTGACATATGAGGAGATGTTGATGGACAATGCTAATACTTGCAAATTTTTTGGCATTGGTTCATTAAGATCGAATGCTTAATAAAATAGTAAGAGCATTGTCACACATTCATTATATTTTAGAACTAGAGAAGAACCTTATTTTAATGGGTACACTAGATGCGAGAAGTTTCAAGAGTAGCGTTGAAGGAGATGTGAGTGTTGGAAAAGACAAAGATTGTGATAATAAAAAAAAGGTTAAAAGTTTATATATCTTAAAAAGGTTCGAGCTTGCGTGAGAGATTCCACATTATTTATCTCTCTGTTCGCATTTGATAATACTTTGATGCATATATTTTTAGACCGTATAAATGAGAAAGAGCTGCATGTTGAAACTTTGTAATTATGTGAATATTGTGTTTATAACAAGAAACATAAAAAATATTTTATGAAGACAATGCATATTGAATTATGTTAATTGTTAGATTCATAAGTTTTTTCACTAAGTATTTTCTTTCCATTTTAAATAATTTAAGCTAGTTAAAATAATTTTTTATTTGAAATTTTAAGCAAATATTTTCTTTAACATCTTAATCACCTCCTAGTTATAGAAAGTTTATCACATTAAAGACTCAATTTCTATAAAAGGAAAAAATACATTATTGGAACCTTATTTTATCACATTTTTAAAGGCACAAATGTTGATGATGTCCAGGTTAGATATTATTCTTCCATTTGATTTTTTGTACTGAAAAATTAAGTTTTCTTCTATTTAGGTTTGGTGTAATTGTATCTACTTCTATGTAATTAAGTCTCTTTGTATTCAATTATAAGTTATTTTGATTGAAGAAATGAACCAATTATGTAACTTTATAATGTAAATTGTAATTGGAAAACTCTTTTAAATTAGAAACTACAGAAGATAAATAATTACTTTTATATAGGGTAAAAACATTTAGTTATCCTTAAAACTTTTTTTTAATGTAATGGATTACACAAATTCAAAGGATTAATATTGGAATCAAGAGACTTTTTTGATTAATGTATCAAAACTTGGATAGTCACGATGAATTAATTTATTTGTGTTCTCCAATTTTATAGATTATACTTGAATAATCCAAATAATATACAAGTTCACACGGAAATGATTTTATTTATCACTTTTGTTATTTGTGTTTGACACTTTATCAAAACAAACCTACAAACAACATAATTATTGTGTCTGGTAAATTTATTGAAAGAATAGATATTTATTATATTAATTTTTTCATGATGGTCTAGCTCAATGCACAAGTATAAATTTGATGTATTTAAAGAATCATAATGTAAAAAATATAGGAATTCCATAAACTCGCTTATTATAAACTCACAATATGCAATTCCACAATTCATCTCAAATATTTATGCTACCACTCCAAAGATGAAAACCACATACATAAAAAGTCATGAAAAGTATTAGACTTTAAGAGAGAAAAAATAAATTTAACTTCTATATTAACTCATGGATACCTGTATAAGTTCTTTCATATACTTTTCCAAATTTTATTTTAAACTTGTGCCTGAATTAATTTTAGATTACAAAGAAATCAATTTCTTTTTTTTTTTCGTATCTTTCTTTTCTAAAATTTATTAAGAAATTTGTCCAACTATATTCACGATTTTACAATAATCCCACATTATTCACTAAGGGAGAAAAAAGTCAATGTAAAGCTATTTTTGTTCTTTTAGAATCTAATAGCATGTAATCAATAATACTTAGGAAAGTTTGTTTCATGAACATAATTATATCATCACAAATCATATTTCTAATCTAAAAATATTATACTTGGCAATATTATTCTTATAAACATGTTTAATTGATGTTAAAAAATTATACAAAATAAAAATTTATGTAACTTCAAGTTGAAAAGCAAAAGTGAAAAAAAATGTAAAAGCAAGTGAAGATCAAGTATTATTGTAAGAATTAACTTCCATTTTTGTGAGAAATGTAAAATACATACCTTATACTACAAGAATAAGAAGTCATTCTCCCATATACACTACACCTATTATCTTAAATAAACAAAACTCAAATTATTCCTATCTTTCTCCAATATGAGTTATAGTTGAGTTTGATAAATTAACTCGAGGACTCAAATTAGTTAATCATATTTATATACTTAAAATTTTATATTAATAAAATTATATTGATTTGTACTTGTAAATACATTAATTTCAGAATAAAAATCAATATAATTAGTAGATGCTATATCAATGTTGTGTTACTTACAAATAATATCACATCTTATAATATAAGCCATAATCTCTTAATTACTAAATCAGAACTTTAGTAAAACTTGACAAAAATAAACAAATAAAAATGTCACTCTCCTTTATATAACCATTACCATCAGACTTTTGACAACAAACATGGAAAATATCACCATCATATTTAAAAAAATAACAACACACTATTCTCTTTAAAAGCGACATACATGTTGTCCTAAACATAAAAACATCTACATTTGCAAATGGTTCATACATTTCATTTTAAAATACCCAAAATTGTGACATTATACTTCCTTATTCCACAAAAGTGATTCTCAATCCCACACCATTTTACTTAGCTCCTAATTCCTTCACCTATAACTTGACACTAAATATAATTATCAAATATGTTTTTCAACTTTATGATAAATGTATTGATTAGATTGGATAACTTAACGAATTAATCCGATCAAAATATTTTATGTTGAATTTTCTTTGCGATTTGAATCCGAAACTTTAACTCGATTATAGTATTTGTTTTAGTTTTAGTACTTAATTTATAGCTACAATTTTTTTTATTTACTTTTACTTAAAAAAATTATATAATCTAACTTTAAAAAAGTATTTTAAAAAAATATTTAAAACTACAATTTTAACAAAACAATATTTTTCCAAACTTACGAACCAATTTAGCGAGCTCAATTTAATTAGACAAGTTACATTGAATCTAAACAAATGCAATTTTTCTCTCACATCTAGTTTATATTTTGATAAAGTCAATATCATCATAACTCATTCGTTCATGTTTTGGTTTGGGACTAAAAAATACTCGATATTGGCCTGAATTTATGTACTTAACCCCAATACACATTTATCAATTAATAGCTACCAATTAAATAATAATAAAAAGTATCACTCACCAAACTGAATTATTGTGAACTAATTAACTCCAAATATATTTAATTAAAACAACAATGTTTCTTAAATATAGGCTCACCAGCCAACTAAAAAAACTAAAAACCGTTATGAAAAAAAGTCTACTTTTAGAACCATTTGAATACCAATTTTTAATTTAACGACCAAACCAGTAGTCTAATCTTCAAAAGCAAGCAAGCTTTAAAAAGTTGCAACGTCAAATTTTTCAAAATCAAATTCAACTAAAGTAAACATGCAGTTCTGTGTTACTTACCGTTCACACTCTTCAACTGTTCAAGCGTGCATGTGGGGCCCATACTACGTCGCCCTCAATAGCTACACTTCTCGATTAACTTCACAAATATTAGGCTTAATCTTTTTTATCAATTATTTATTTATTCTCTATAGTCTCTTTAAATGTTCACTAATTTAAAATAAATATGTTTTTTTTTATGTATTATATATATAGAAATATTATTGTTCATTTAAATTTAAAGTAGTGCGTAAACAGAGTTACCCTTTTTGTGTGAATAATCAAATCACCCACTGTTGTTATGGGTATTCTGGGAAATTCAATCTCAAACGTTCACTTGAAACTTTTTTCTGTTTTTTTTCCCTCTCACTCTGATTCACCTGTCCCTTCCCAAGCACTTGAGAACGACACGACAACATCTTGTGTACTAAAATGCAACACAAACACTAAACTTAGTTTCTTGTCGCTTTCCTTCTACCTCTGTTTCTCACTCTGTGTTCTTTTGTCGCGTGCTACAAATTCTAGCACGGACGAACGAGGGTCTGTTTGTGCTGCTTTGCTTTTGCTTTTGCTTTTGGTTCCGTTTGTTTGTGCAGGTGGCTATGGGAAATGGGTGGTGCTGACGTGGCCGAAACGACGACGAATCAAGGCGAACAGAGTTCGGAGAAGAAGAGTTTGAGAACGGAGGTTGATACTTCAGCGCCCTTTGAATCGGTGAAGGATGCGGTCACAATGTTTGGGGGTGTTGGTTACTGGAAACCCCTTCACAGTAAGATTATTGCGTGTGTGCCTTCTCATTCTGAGGTACTACTTCCCTCTCTTTCTCTAATTGAGTTGGGGCATTGCTACGTATAGCACTCCACTAGCTGAAGTGCTGCCATTTCGTTGTTTTGGTTTGTTCTTCCCCCTTTTCGGTGGAAAAGGTGGTACCTTTGTGGATGAATTTTGGTGGGGGTCTCTGTTGGTTTACTTGCGTGGAGTGGGGGAAGCTGGGGTTCTTTTGTTTTTTGTTTGTTGTTCGTGTTGTAAGTAGTGATATGTTCAAGTGTATGGACCCGTTTGTGCTGTTTCCTTAGTGTCTCATGCCGAAAAAATTGGTTTTGTTGTGATTCTAGGTTGTTTATCTGCTGTCCAAAGATTTAGGGACTCTTTCAAGATTACGGTTTCGAAATGTGGTCGCAGTCTATTGTATGAGGATTGGATCCCATGAACTGTAGTTTAAGTAATTTATGGAGAATGCTGCAAAATATAGGGAAAAAAAAAGATAAAAATGCTATCTTTTTTATTAATTTCTTGATTGGTAAATTGGAATGAAACTGTTGGTGTTTTAAGGACAAAATTTAAATACTTGAAGTGCTTTTGGTGTTGTTGACCAATTAGGATTGAAGTTTCACTTCAGTAACTTGTGTTGATCTTTAACCCAAACCTTTATTATGAGGATTACTGAATTGAAATTGAAACTTCTATTTTGATCAGAGAACACCAAGATTTGTATCTATATTTTGTCCTTGGCATTATACATACTTTATTTGTTAATAGTGGTTTTTGCGTTAAATTTCCTTTTCAAGTATTTGGTTGAGCTAAATTGTCAAGTTTCTCCTTATCCCCTTTGGTTAGCAGCAGCACACAGTAGAGCTGAGTGCTGAAAAGTTGGAGGAGCAGGCCTCGATATTGGAGAAAGAACTGATCTTGAAAGAAAGGGAAACTCTTGATGTGTTGAAAGAATTGGAAAGTACCAAAAAGCTTGTTGAAGAATTGAAATCAAAGATACAGAAGGCACAGTCTGAAGTGAATTTGAATCTTCAGCTTGGTGAGTGTGATAGAAGATCAGTTGTTGAAGACAATGATGAAAAGGAAAACCAAATGAGTCAATTGAATGTTCTTCAACCTTACAGCCAAGGTTTCACTGCCCATCTTTCATCTACGCCAGGCTTAATACTACAAGAATTGAAGCAGGCCAAGTTGAATTTAACCAGAACTACCGTTGACCTGGCTGATGTTCGAACTTCTGTTGAATTGCTTAATAAGAAGTTAGAGAAGGAAAGAATCTCACTTGAGAAAACAAGGGAAAGGTTAGCTCAAAATACTTCAAAAATATCTTCTCTTGAGGAAGAGCTAAACCATACCAGATTAAGGCTGCAAATAGCAAAAGGGGCTGAAATTAAAGATGCTTCACATGATCCTTCAGTTATTACTACAGAGCTCCAGCGGTTGAGTTCTGAGGCGGAGAATTTCAAAATAATGGGAGAATCTGCAAAAGCAGAAGTTCTGAGAACTATGTCTGAGATTGAACAGACAAAAACCATGATAAGAACTGCTGAAATCAGATTGGTTGCAGCCAGAAAAATGAAAGAAGCTGCTGGAGCTGCAGAAGCTTTTGCCCTTGCAGAAATTAACGCATTATCTAATCATGAGAATGAGAGTTTACCTGAAAACCAGATTACTCTTTCATTTGAAGAGTATACTGCTCTGACATGCAAAGCCAAAGATGCAGAGGAACAATCCAGGAAGAGAGTTGCAAATGCAATGCTTGAAGTTGATGAAACAAATTTGTCAAACATGGACATTTTGAAAAGGGTAGAAGAAGCTACAGAGGAAGTTAAAACCAGCAAGAAGGCCCTTGAAGAAGCTCTGGAAAGGGTAGAAGCTGCAAATAGAGACAAGGTAGCGGTTGAAGATGCTTTAAGGAATTGGCGTTCTGAGGGTCACAAAAGACGTTCTATACAAAACTCCACCAAGTTCAAAAACTCTTGTTCATCTCATCATTGGAGAGATCCTCGGTTACTCGATGTCAATGGATTGCATCTGGTAAATGATGAAGCCAAGCCAGTTCTAAAGTCAACCCTATCAATAGGACAAATACTTAGCAGGAAGCTGCTTCAACCACAAGAGTTTGAAGCCGGAGAAAGAATCTCAATGAAACAGAATGTGTCTCTGGGTCAGATGCTTGGTAAACAAAACGCTGATCCACCAATTGACAGACAAGTTGAGAAAGGAACTGGCCATAAGTTGTTTTCTACCAAGAGAAATAAATTTGGATTTGCAAGGTTCTCTCATATTTTGTCAAAACAGAAGAAGAATAAGAAGCCAACCCTGAATTTGAGGTGATAGATTGTTTGAACAATCTGCTCAATCTAGCAGTGCCAAAAGCTAGATTCTATGTTGCATCTTTTATCAGTCCTTGTCTGATTCTCTTCTTATGTTTGCTTGAATAGAAGAATATTGTATTGTAACATTATTTAACTATTTTTTAAGGTTGCCCCCTGCTTGTATTATGTATATTGACTACCTAGGTATGAGCTTCCACTTGCTTGTTATGCTAGTTATAGAGATGATTCATTTGAGTTCATAACCTCTTGTATGATGGTGTTATAATTTTCATTTGCCTAATGTTTTTACTGCTATATTTATACACAGTTCTAAGTAAGAATGGACACTTACGCATCATTCTCACAATAATTTGAAGCATTTGATTGAAAACGAAACGAAAGTAAAGATGGTGAAATGCCTGGTGCTGTTAGAATGCTTTACTTTGAGAATTTTCGTATTAGAATGAAAAAGTAATAAGAATGGAGAAATAACGTCTTCAATTATTTGGTTTTGCATTACGTACTACTCCTCTGCATATGGTTTCTAGGGAAAGAAAAACTAATGTATACGAGTCTAGTGTATTTTATTCATTTTTGAGAGGATTTTTAGGAGTTTACGGTAATTGACATGAATTATTTAATCAAACATTATTTATCAAATTTGTGAGGATTATGACATAATGTTGCTGCTTTTTGATAATTACTTGATGCTAAAGTGATTCCTTAAACTCTGAATAATTTGGTTCATGGTGGTTTTCTCCATTTTATCCTTTGCTATTTAAATCATTATCAATTTTTTTTTATTATGTTACATTGTTCAACCTACTTACCATATTTGGTTGAAGTGCTTTAGCTTCTGATTGGATTGAGTTGTTTACTTATCATATTTTTTTTTTAAATTATTTATATTTGTTACATATATATATTAGCGGAAGGATAGTACATTAATGATTTTAAAATTTGGGAATTCATTTATTGATCATCATTAAGTCATTTAGTATACTTATCAAAGAAAATATCAGATATAAAAATTAAATAAAAATACTATTTTCACCGTTATTTGTTTTTAATTTTGAAAATATGACGTCAAAATAAAAAATATATTTTTATAATTATTTTTTTTATAACTGAAAGTATTA
>Ga0123340_1000831_pt1 | contig 23257 bp, 23 predicted proteins | sample SirMexnodulemix_FD_89961 | JGI IMG/M metagenome (GOLD analysis project Ga0123340, IMG submission 89961) | Root nodule microbial communities of legume samples collected from Mexico - Siratro Mexico nodule mix | ecosystem: Host-associated > Plants > Roots > Nodule | place: Mexico: Nepantla...
AAAAAAAAAAAAAAAAAAAAAAAAAAAAAAAAAAAAAGAAAGGTAGAAACAAAGAAAAGGAAAAAAAGTATACAATAACAATGTAAAACAATTTTAAACTATTATCAAATTATAATTATGATTTTATTTATTTATTTATACTTCTATAATAATTATTTTAACAGTCACATAGAATATTTTTTTTATGGACAGACAGATACTTAGAGCTGCCAGTATATAACTGTTATGTTAGCTCTAAAAGAATAATTTTATAAAAATACAACATTAAATTATTTAGAGTTTAAAGACTATTAACAAACTTATTAATATTTTTTGAAGAGAATTGGTGTGAGTTTTGATGGATTGAAAATGTTTGTAGCAATAATAGTTTGAGGAGGAGGGCATTGAATTTGAAAAGAATGTTTCGCCGGCGTGTTGGTGACATAGCTACAGAACACAACACAAAACAGAAAAGAACACGGACCACACACCACTCTCTTCTGCTGTAATCAGCAAAGACCATGAACCCCACCCAACGACACGGCCCTTAGTTGAAGAGTTTAAGCACAACCCAGGTGAGCTTTGTCTCTTCCCTCTTTCTCACATCACATTTCCTAAATCTTGCGCTCACTTTAAGAAATGGGAATCCTCCAAACTTTTTCAAAACAAAACCTTTTTCTCTCTTCTCTCTCCTTTCATTTGAGTTAAGTTGAGACTTCAGAGGGGTGTGTGAGTGTGATTCCCGTTACTTCTTTGACCCGCTTTTTCTTCTCTCTCTCATCCCACTACTTCCCTCAGACATCACATGCATTTGCAATTTACAAAAGCAGGGTTTTTTCCTTTTTAAAAAAGCACTATAACAAGTAGGAACTATAATGGTCTGAGGGGCACTGTTTCCTGCGCCTACTCACGCAGATAAAGAAGATTCATAATTCTGACTGTGACTCCTCGTCAGAGATAACAGAGCACCACATTCAAAAAAATTCCCTTTTCTTATTGTCCTTCCTCTGCTCTCCACACACACTGCAAAACAAAAACATACACATCGTCAAAAATCCATCCTCTGTCCCCAACTCCACAGCAACAGCAACCCCTTTACTCAAGATTCCGTTTTTTTTTTAATCTCACAGCCTTTTTCAACTTCTCCAAAATTTCAATTTTGGAATTGCTTCCTCCCTTCACGTGATCTGGGTTTGTTGCATATAAAGTTTAACTCTTCCCAGACCCGACTCTTTTTTCCCCTTTTAATAATTCATCCAATCATCGTTGTTTCTATTGAATTATCGGAAACCCGTTTCGTGAATTTTGAACCAGATATATATGGCCTTGTGGGTTTGCAATTTTCAATTGCTGAATGATGGATTGATAGTTTCTTTTGCTTTTAAAATTTGTGTGTAATAAAAATCTTGTGGCTGTGATGGGTGGTGATGGTAGAGTTGAAGTTGTGAGTGGCAAGGGGTGTTCGAGGCTGTTTTCATCTTCACTTCCTTCATTCAGAGGTTTGCAACCAATGGAGCCAATGTCTCCTGTTTCGTCCTCTGTGCAAGTGCCATCATCAACTGCTCCTTTTGCTGGTCTCGTCATATGCGTCACTGGTTTATCTAAAGGTGTGAATTCATTCATGTATCATCCAGTTTTTCACCTTTGGTTGGTTGGATATAGTTTCATTGTCCTGGCTTGACACTCTCCACTACTCTTTCTTTTCTTTGTTCCTCTAACCTTTCTGTTTCTATCAACTAATTACTTCAAGCCATTGGCTTGATTCAGCATAAATGTTTAAATAACATTTTATTTTCGAAGGAATGAACCTTATGCTATCCATCGAGACGGTATGGACGGGTGAATAGTGGTTGCCTTTTTGTCGATATAAGATGTCAAATGGAACATATTTGGACTTGTGGTTGCCTTTTTGTCGATATAAGATGTCAAATGGAACATATTTGGACTTCTGTAATCTGCCATTCCTGTTTTATCTTTCACAGTGAGCAAATGTAACAGAGGTTGAGAAACAAAAAAGGGGGTCTGTTTTGTACTCTCTATTTGGTTGATAGTAATTAGTGCATGTTTTCACGAAATCTATCTTCACCTGTTATTTTCTGTTTTGTCTTGTCTTCTTGGCATAAAACTTTTCATGTAATTGGCTGAAAAGGTGTAGTTTTAGTTAGCAGTGGAACTGATAGTAAATGTTTTGTGACGTCTTTGTTTCTCTTCTCTCACTTTCCGTGACAAGTTAAAAGATATACAGTTGTGTTGTTTTCTTTTGGTTGGTGATTTTGCAGAAGCAAGGAATCAGGTCAGGGAGGCTACAGAGAGATTAGGTGGCCAGTATAGCCCCAATTTGCATCCTCAATGTACCCATTTGGTGGTTCAGATATCCTTTTCTGCCATAAATTATACGAATTTTCCTACATTGTGATAACAATAGCATGATGCTGTAGTACGAAGATGCAATGCTCATTTACTGTCATACATTGATTATAAACCCTATGAGGAAAATTCTGTTCACATTCAGAAAATAGTTTCTTTACTTTCTTGATTGTGTCAGAACAAAGTGTGGTATCTTATCAATTTCTCTTCTTTATTTAAATTTATTTGTACTGAGTTAAGAAAGATGTTATGTAATTTATTTATGTTTAGTGGATCTACCATAACATGATCATAATGCTTGCTTGTGGCCCTTTATCATAGCATTGGAATTCATCCAATACATTTTGTGTTTATTGGTTCAATGCTATCATGAAATCTTTAACGTGTAGTACAGTTTTGGTGGACGTAAGTTTGAGCACGCACTGAAGCATGGAGAAAAAAATGGGCTTTTTATTGTCACACTGGGTTGGTTTGTGGATGGCGTCAGGAAAAACGGTAATTGACTTTAACTGTTTTCAATTGACATGTTTTATATTTTGGTTGGCTTTCTTGGTGATTATGATTCATCCCTCATGCTGTAGAATACAGGAACCTGAAAACTTTCATATTTTGCACATTTAGACCTCATGTTGAATTGTAGACTCATGCTGTAGAGTCTAATTGTATTTAACAAACTACGCATTCTTGTTGTGATTAGAGTCAGCAGTGCAGTTTTTGGTGATTATCTGGCTGCACACTTCTTCTCGTTCAGAGAATGAGTGGTTGGTTAAGCTTAAATTGATACGTATTCCTTTTTATTTCAAAGAATCCATTGGACTTGTAATAGCAATAGCATCTTGCTGCACTTGATCAAAATATCATTCATAATCCAGTAAGGAACACTCATCTTGGTCTCTAAGGTCACAGAGATTTTCACTTTTCTGACTAATTTTATTTTCATCTAACTTTAGCTCTCTATCTGAATTTACTTTAATAATTAAGTAGCATAGTTGAAATGTTGGAACTCGAATGGTGTATGACTTTAAATTATGCATATTTATATTTGTAGTTGTTGTTATAACTAAATACGTTATTTTATCTGCTGCAGTGAGGTTGAGCGAATCACATTATAGAGTGAAGAGTTCATGGGATAACAACATGCGCATGGAAGATTTTAGACTGCTTTCTGAGTATACAAATGCCGATAATCATTGTCTTCCTGCAAGAATCCACCAAGCCAAGAAAGCTAACAGTGTTGAGGAACTTCAAAGATTCTCTGTGAGAGAGTCTGTCAGAATTTCAGACTCAACTTTGTCTGGTTGCTCCATCTATGTTGATCCAAGTATTTCATCCGAGTTGCGGAACAAGGTAAAATTGTGTTTCGGAGAACAAATACCTAGATATTTTGTGATCATACTAGCTATATTGAAAGTCTTTCATATGAGAATAATCGTCAGTGTCAGTTCCTTTGTTTTGGTTAAGCTAGCGTATGATTCCAGCGCTCTTTTCCTGGAGAGTTATATGCTTTGCATTGTTTGATAGGTTACTGAGACTGCTTCAAGAGAAGGTGCAAGTTTGGTGGAACAATGGTTTGTTGGCTGCAATGTTAGTCATGTAGTAACTGAAGGGACATCAATCCAAAGATATCTTGGATACTCTAATAACCTTGTTACAGTAAGTCCTCCTACATTGTGTTCTAATATTTATCTAATCATATGAAAGACCTTTTGAAGGGATAGAACTTTCTGAAGTTCAAACTGTTTGCTTGTCCTTCTATTTTACTTTTTCATTCTAGCTCTACAACTCCTGAAAAACATTAATATGCTATTTAATTGTCATACACTACGTAGGCTTCTGCAGTAATATTTATATCACAACAAAGTTCTTTGTTATGATATGTTTCAGCCTCTGTGGATAATCAAAACAGCTAAGGAGAAATATGTGCGAAGGCTTGTTCACATATCTGTGGATTTGGCAAAGCAAGTTGGCATGATGCTTGAAGACGTTCATAATGGCATTTCAGGAAAGGTAAATTTCTTACCTTTACAGTTTTGAAATTCGCTTTTTCTTATTTTCTATGGTGCTTTCAAGTTAGTAAAACATTTTCAGTCTAGTTTTTTAAACATTTCTATTAGGTGTTAGAACCCTTGGTTCTCTCCCTTGTGAAACTATAATATGAATTTTGTTGAAATGCAGGAAGTAATAAAACAAAAAGTCTCTGAGTATCCTCTGGATAGTGAAAGTGAAGTCTCCTATGAAGAAAGACAACAAATTGTGAACTCCGCAAAAATTGGAGTCAGAAATCGCCGTGGTCGTCGAATGCAGGTCATCCTTTGATTCACTTCTGTTTATTCTGTGAGCTTTCTCAAGATAACTGCCTGTCTATTACTAATCATGTGATCCAAGATAATAATTTGGCACATGTTAGTTTAGGGAAGTCTTATTGACACTAGAGATTTCACTTCTGTCAAAAGAATTGCATAAAAGAAACTTTATTGAATTGTGGAAGAAAAAAACTCAATTGTTTTGAAAGAAAAAAATTGAACTGAAAAGTCGTATTAGTTTAGTTTTAAAAAACTGAATTCTTTATAAACAAAACTGTTTGAACTAAATTAGACTATAAAGTTTTGAAATCCTACTAAATTGGCATCCCAAAGGCTTCAACAATCATTTGCTTCTAGAGGATGTATTAAAAAGAAAAAGAAAAGATACATCCTATGAATTTATCATTTATATGATTTGAACATTATTTTGCAGACTTGTCAGACTCCAATACGTCCCATAACACCCAACAACCTTCTAGACTGTATCTGCTGGTCTATATCTGACTCAACTTCAACTGCTTCCATCTACACAGACTCTTTTAGCGTTGAAGATCCTACTGAAAACCACGCTTCAATATTTTTCGACGCAAAAGGGGATGGCAAGGATTCAGAAGCTTCATTTTCAAACTCCACTCGTCCTCTCACAGAAAGGTTGTTATTAACTCCCTGTGAGTTGTGTTACACCTTTTTCTTGCATAGCAAGATACAACAAAATTACAACTTTCCAATCTTTTCTGAACATCTTTTGCAGTGAGAAATCCGAGTTGATATTCAAAAACCATTTCCTTACCATACTCTTCCCAATTGACCGATTTGCCGAGATGGGTCCTTCATCGAGAACGTTTTTCAGCCATAATGGTTTTACGTGTCTTCAGGTGTTGGATCATATACATACATTTTATCAGGTACAAAGTTTATTCTTTCGGAATGCATGCAGTATTATTAGGAAAAATTATATTTTGACACCAGTATTTATAAATTACATCCATTTCACATTTACTTTATTTAATAAAATATTATATAACAACAAAATATTCATTTATTGTATCCTATTATCAGCTCCCTCTAACAATATGGTTTCTGCTTCTATCTACTTTATGTTATGGTAGGAAAACATGTCAAGGGAGGAAATTGAAGTTGCAATTCATAGTGATTCAAGACATGCTGATAGGCTTCGATCAGTGTACTCAAGTAAGGAAACAACAGCACGTGGGCATGTAATGTTCAAAAGGGTTGAATTCTTGGGTAGTCGAACAAGTTTTGAGATGTTGAAGCGTGTGAGTGGGGAAAACAACTCCAACGTTTATGAGCTATTACTTAGGGCCTAAGGTGATTTCATTTTACAAGAATTCCCTGTATTGGTATGAATGGCCAAAAGTGGGGAAATTTTAGCTTGTGGATATAGCAATGTGATTGGGAAAATATAGTTTGGTTGTTGATGGTAATGTTTTCGTTAACACTTTATTGTTATTTTGGTTATATTAGTTGTTGAGGAAAGGGTAAAAGGATTATTTTTCATCTTGATGTAAAAGTGATTTCTATTTAGAAAAAATAATTCGAAATATAATTCTAGTTTACCCTTTTTGAAATGAAAGAGGTTTATTTATTTTTGGCTGTAAGGTGTGATACTACTTTTTCTTTTTGTCAAATTAATAATGATAACGGTATTACATGTTTGATGTGTCGAAAAGTTAACTTTCAGTAACGACATGTCACTCACATTTCATATCAACATTTAATAGAGTATAACAAAATTAAAAAAACTCGTCATAATAGTAAAATAAGAAAAAGGCTATTAAAACTTTTTTTTACATATATTATCTGAAAAATCAAACCAATTCATTGGCGAAAAAAATTAATGGAAAAAATATTTAGGTTAGATACAAAATATGTAGTCACGACAATTGATTTTGGCATATTAATAACTGTTCATGCACCTTCCCATTTTATATTGAGATGGCCCCAAAGTTGATGCATGCAACCTAGCTATTCTTCCTCCAATTTTCTCAACTCCGACACTGAATCATCAAAACCAAAACCATGGCCATCATCGTCCATCTCGTTCTTGAAGATGTCTCTTATTGGATCTCTAACAATGCAAGGTAAAACGGTATTTAGGGAATTTCTTTTGCAGCCATGCTTTTTTTTTCGGTATCTCCATAAACATTTATTTCTCATTTTACCTTTTGTTTTAAAATTTTTTCGGAACGTGGTATTAGAAAACTTTCTAAATTGTATAATTGAAAATTTTAAGAAATATTGGATTTCTCAATCCAAAACAATAATTTGAAAGTTAATTTTGATTTTTAGATAGTGTAATTTAGAAGATAATACTATATTTTAGATTACACAATTTATCTTTTTTTTTATAAAAATATTAATTTTTAAATTGTGTAATTTATTTTTTAAAAAATAATTTTAGGATTATGTAGTCCGAAAAATAACTTCTTAATTACATAATTTAGAGGTTATTTTTTTTTTCTAAAAAAAGTTTTTAAAACCGTGTAATATGAAATAATTTAGAATTAATTTTTTGACTTCCTGATTATCCATTTTTTTTGACTTCCTAGTTAACGGAATTTGTTTTTTCAGAGTTTTAACCCAAAAGCCTAATACAATCGAGAAGAAATAATATTAAAAGTTATTAATCCCAATATTGTATCTGACCAATCAAAATTTTTAATCCCATATTAGATCAGAAACTCAACCTCATAACAATTGAATTTCAACACCACAAGAAATGAAGAACCCCACCCAACTGTTTCATGCCCATTAATTATTACATGAATTCATGAACAAAATAGGAAATCACATCATAAATTCTAAACCCTAAATCTAAATTCATCAAGAAAACTAACATCACGTGTTCATACCACTGTGCGTACAAATCATGAAGTTAAGGCAAGAGCATTGACAACAATGTGTTGAGCAAACTCACTCTTAACAGTTAACAAAACCATCTCTCACTCTTGACAGGATTGTATTAGACTTTCAGATTTAAATTCTCATAAAAATACAAACTTCTACATAAATCCAGAATTTTGTTCAGAGCTATCACAAACTGACGTGGGAAAGTTTTTTGAATATTAAATGTGGTGAAAGGTATGCTAGATAAAAATTTTGTTCAGAGCTATTAAAAAGGCAGAGAAAACTAATGTTTTCTGAATTATATGAAAATGGTTAACATTGAATCCATAGCTATATCATTCAGACCGTAAAAAACAAATTAAGCATAAATTATATAAAACAAAGTTATTAGTACACTAATATACTCCTACAGACCCAACTTCAGCATTGTTTATTTGTGCAGCTTTATTCTTTCACTTGCACAGCACCCCGAACCAGAGTGAAACGAGGATTGAATAATTGCACAAGATATTACATGCATGTACATGCATTATTTTTTTCTTTTGGTAGATACATGTACATGCAATTTTATAGCATCAAAGACATGCCTAATAGTTTTATTGTTAAATAAAAGGTATGAAACTTCCCCCAGAGAATGCAATGAAAGGAAAAGAAAAGGACCACCTTGTTGTTTTCCAATCCACTCTTTTTTGTTTCCCACTCTTTTTTCTCCTTTGGGTCACAATACTAGCAACACAAATTTGCAACCCCAAAATACTATAAACAAACTGTCATCTACTATCAATCTGATAATATACCAGATTAATGGCACAAAACAGCAGTTCATGTTTTCTGGGGGCACAAAATTGTAGCACCAGCCTTTTCTTATATTATTTTCCCTTTTTTCCTCTTCTTTTCCCTTCCCTTCCCTTTCTCTTCCCCTAACTAGAAAGGGGAGGGTCAATTTCAACTTTTCCCAGCTTTTGCAGCTCAAGAAGCATTTTAACTGCAGCAGAGTCAAAGGAGCTCTTCTTATCACTTCTAGCTTCTCCTTGGCACTCTATATTTCCATACTTGGGTATGCACAAGGTAATTTTCGAGACAAAACAGTTCAGTCCCTTGCTTCCTTGCAGGCCTTCACAGGATTCAAATAGAGATCTGTTACACAATAAAGACCAGTCAAATTGCATTGCCGATTCTATTATCTTATTATATAAACAATAATATCATTTAAAGTATCCTTTTCTGCCATATCAAACCTATTTTTGAAACACTGATGTTAAAGGTCTAGGGATCAGTTCTGTTCTCCACATATTATACACAAACGAATCCTTCATGTAATTCTACATATCAAAAATTGATTCAACCAGCTCAAGCAGTTGAAAGTACAAATTAGTTGCTGGACTCACCTATCTTTATATTCTGTTGAATCAAATGTAGGCACTGGCCACTGTAGTTTCTTACACACCTCATATAGTGTGGTCCGTGGTCCTCCCTTTTTCATATTAATTGATAAATTAACTGTATAACATGAATAAAAAATTAAGTTAATTGACAAGTAGTTAACAAATTAAGTCTTACAGCAGGAGAGTGATAAATTCAGATGTCTCACATAACTGATATAGCAGATATTTTTCCATCTTCATAAAAACTTAAAGCGGGCAAAAAAGTACATGGAGCATGAGAATAAGAAAATTGCATGATAGACAATGGAAATGAACACATCACTTCCATTTGCTCTAATTTGTCTGCTTGTTCTTAAAAACTAAACATTTAACAAGCCGTACAAAAGAAGCAAAGGGAGAAAGTTTCCCAGAAGTGAACACTGTCACGGTTAATGACAAAACTTGATATCAAGCAAGAAAAAGAAATCAGTGGTGCAAACCTGGAATGGAAGCACTAAAACCAGAGTCGTCACTGGAAGAGTCTTTGAGAGGCAAAATACTTTCACTTGGGTTAGTTCCATCCAATCTGTTCCCTTTATGCACCGGCTCTGAGGAATATTCTTTAATTGGAGCAAAACAAGTACTAGAATCCATTTTGAGATGAGGTGAATCATTGATATGGACAGAATTATCTCTTTTTCCCTTGGACATGAAGTTGCAAGATGAAATTCCCCGCTTCTTCAGGATTACAAGTAGAAGCCAATTGGTAATAAAATACACAAATATGGATACCAGTAGTATGAAAAAAAATTAATTTTTTTTTGAAAGCTGTGCAGGTAAGGTGGACCGGACAAAAGATATCTAGAAAAAAAATTCTGATGGTTCGTTTTGTAGTAGTGTCTAGTGCAAATGCAGACACTATTCATAGCTATTTATTTTAACCATGTTATCAAGTATGGAATCCTATCTGTTGGCCCTTTTTTCAGTTAAAGAAGCTAGGCTATACAAAAGTTCAGCACTTGACAAAGAACAAATTTGAAACTACCTAGGGACGAAAGCGAGTGAAATATTTTATACATTTTGTTAGCTCGATCCATTATATGTTTTCTTTTGGGATATCTCAAGCAAGATCATAATTTGGAAAGTTTATTTCTCTACATTTTATATGTTCAGGTGAACATATTTCTGTAGTTTGCAAAGATTTACAAGCATCTTATTCACCAAAAATATAGAAGCTTCCAAGTTCTCAAAAAAAGAAACATTCTCCCTAAATACACTATTCACTGACCAAGATTAATACAACATGTGCATAGATTTTAGAAGACTGTTAAAATAATGTTTGTTATAGTAGTGTACTTACATAAAGCTGGTTTTGAGTGTACCTAGCTTTAGGTTAAGGAACAGAGGATGGAACATTCCTCTTTGAGACATACTTGTACTTGTCTTTTTATATATACAAATATATCAGCTGAGAATATACTCATTGCTTATTCATCAAATTAAAAAAGATATCAAAGTCTATCCTATCAATGTTTTTTGGGCTTATCATATCACTCGCTATCGGATATCCTGTCCTTGGTGTGAGAGGTTGTATTGGACATCCCATATCAATTAAAGATGTGGTCAAATAATAATATGTAAGTGAGAGTAAATCTTATCTTACAAGCTAGTTTTATGAAATTAAACAAGGTTTAAATTTCACTTTCTAAGAAAAACCTTTACACAAGATTCTGGAACACAATCATAAAAGAACAAACCTCAAGATCCTTCAACAAATGAAATGAAGCTTCTCCTTTTGCAGTTTTTTTATTTGGCCCCTTTCCTTCACGAACCAACAGATCATTTGGCAACTGTACACTAACCTCAACATGCACCATGGATCCCTTTTTTTCAAAATTTTCTTTTACTTTTACAAAATACCCAAGAGAATCACACAATTCATTTAATTCACGAAATGGAGGCAATTCAAGTTTTTCAGGTGTAACTATAGGAGATAATAGAGGATAGAAAACCTCCCACACTTGGTCAAGACTGAGCTTGGTATCAATTAGCATAGCCCCAACAATACTTTCTACTAGATCTCCAAGTGCCTGTGACATTTATAACAAAAATAACAATGTTACAACTTTTGAAGAAGTGTCGCGTATATGTTTTGTGCCACATGCTTCAGGAATTGTTTTTATTTACATGTGACAATCTCTATATGTGAAATTAAAATAGGACTTGATTTGATTTTGTAAATCTTCTAGATTCATGTTGATTGCATGAAGAAAACCACTAAAATCTTTAGATCTGTGAAAAATTGATTTAATTAATTCTAATCCTAATTATAAATATTTGACTAAAAAAATTGCCTTTATTAGTTTACCATTTTCTCCATTGTATGTATGGGTAAGAAAGTAAAAACATTGAAACAAAATGAATTTCATTCATCTTTGTTTGATGTTGCCAACAATTTACAAATCAATGCTAATGATATTGTTGACTGTAATTAGATATGTATTTTGTATTCTATATAAGATAAGATGAGTTAATCTTTTATATAGATTAGTTTATATTTTTAGATAGGATTAGTTTACGTTTTGCCTTTTAGATTATTTTATCTTTCAGATAGATTTTTCTTGTGTGTATATATATACACATGCCATAAACCAATCATCAACAAAACCAACCTTCGGAGCTCTAATGTTTGGAAGTGATCTAGGATCTGATTCAGAAATGGCCTTCACATATTCTGATATCTGGCTGAGTAATAATCCCGAGCCATGTAGGAGATGCTGGTGAAGGTTATGTCTAACAGCAACTTGAGCAAAATTGTCATTATTGACAGAAGCAGATCGTAAGTCAGTCAACACCCCTGGATCAATATCTTTGTGACTTTGATATAGATGCCATGTGATAAGCAGGTCCAATACCGAGTCACCAAGAAATTCAAGCCTCTGCCCCAATATCAATAAGTTGCATTATAGGTATACAATATTAAGAAACTTTATAAGTTAAATATCAATAAACTACTCTAGAATATATGCAACTTCACAGATACCTCATAACAGCAGCCAATCCCAAGTTCTTTCTCTGACAAATGTGTGATAGCCTCTAGTAAGAGTCCCTTGACAGAAAATTCATACCCAATTTTCTTTTCAAGGCTTGCAATCTCACCTTCTTTTGGCAAGTAATTATGCAGAGAAGCAGCAGTGAATGCTTCGTCAACCAAGGATAGTTCAAGTTCAGTGCCAATTCCAAGCCATTTCATCACATTAAGTGATGCAAAGAGCCCACCACCCACATAGTATGCTCCTATCAGAGCTTCAACACAGTCAGAAATAGTCTTAGAACACATCCAGCGGTGACCCCTGTCACAAAACTTCCCAACCACAACTTTTGGATCCTCGGTCTGGAATTTAACATCTAAAGGCACTTCAAGGGTTTCCAATCCACAATCACAACAAACAGGGTGTATAGACCGTTGTCCCGGAGCAACCCAACGACGTGGTTCAAATGCAGAGTCCCGAATATAACCCTGACAGAAAATCTTACATTAATTCATTCCAATGCTTGTCACACCACTTAAAGTCCCACAATGATAACATTAAAAAGTAAACAACAAAAATAAAGTTGGGAATTACTAAAGCAGGATGGCCCAGACACTGAAGACTTTTCTAAAATTTACAATTTTCTATGTGCAAATGTTAATCTGTTGAAAATAATGAAACCAATCACTCCCAAACTTAATGTAATATTCTTAGACTTGGTACTTAAAACTTCCGTAGAAAACTATTTAAGTAAAGACTGTCTCTCAAGACAGAAATTTCACGAGCCTTTCAACTAACACAAACTTTTAGGCTCCGAGACAGTAACACAAAAAAATAAAAAACAACAAAGAATACCTGTAATTTGCGATCTATTGCCAGTTTATGAAGGGTTGAATTACAAACTGCTAGTGATCGTCGGGCAGATAATTGTCCTTCATGTTTCTTCGGATATTTAAGAAAGAGGTGACAGCTCACCACATATTTCAAAACAGAATCTCCCAGCAACTCAAGACGTTCCATTGAAAAACTTTCACTGCATCTCAAAGTTGTAAGTGCTTCTAGAATCTAAGATTTACAAAAAGAAAAAACACATAAGAAGATTATCATGATGAAAATAGAAATCAACAATCGATGAGTACTTTTGTCCAAGAACAAACCAGTGAGCTATTTATGTTGGACTTGCTAGTTTGACCATCTATCTCTTCTCTAAGCTGACTAGATAACATTAACGATTCAATGCGGTACATTAGAGACGGTAACAAGTACAATGACCTCAACACGTTTCTTTTAAATCCAAGAACATATAGAAGCTCAGGTGGGATGTGAACATGTGCAGGCACTTTGGAGGTTGTAGAGCCAATTTGTGCTGACTTGTCTCGTGTATCTGTTCTTCTCAAAGAAAATATCATAATCAAAGTTAACCATGGTCATGCAAGGATTCAAACAAATTCTATCAAGGCAGAAAGTAACAGAGAAGCTCATATCCACTATCAGTTCTTTCAAATCATCACGGAGTAAAATGTAATTACATACAACAGCTTCAACAGATATGGTGGATTTTAATTTGAAGTGAAATATCACTAAAATCATAATACAAAAATGTGAAACAGCATATAAGAGCCACAAGATGAAAACTTTAACAAGGAACAACGAACCTTCCTCGTGGAAGTTAAAAAGAAGATTGTGTGGATTATGACTTTGCTTTAATAGTAGAAGAGGCTGTCTGGGATGTCTCAGTGTAATCCCATACCTGATCAAAATTTGAAGTTGTTAGTCAACTATACTAATAATGTAGGAATGACAAAGCCAGCAAAACCACATTTAGCGAGTGGAATAAAACAAATTATGCACCTTTTGCTGAAATAACCTAAGTAGGTAACGTGTTCCTTGGACTTTTCATCATTTCCACAGAAAGGACTTTCAGCAGATAGGTTACTGTCTATGCCAATAATACAATATATTTTTCCAGTGTGAATGGCCAAAACTAACTTGCCTTTTATATTGTCAGCATCAACCACACAATTAGCAAAATGAATCTTGTTTGTTCCAACATATTCCATCTCCATTGAACTGGTATCCCGAGGTGATGTGATTATTCCGTTATCATCACAATCTCCAGTGACCAAAGAAAATTTCCTCCTTAAGAATTCAATAGCAGATGCACAAGAACTGATTCCATGCCAATTAATTTGCAAGGCTCCCTCACAAATACTATTCACTTTCTCGAGTGGTAGAAGCAAATATAAGTGTTTTGTTCCCCACAGTGATTTTGTGTCCTTTTGAAGTAAAAATTCTGTTTCTCCTCCTGCTGATTTTGACCTAAACATCAATCTACCAAACAAACCATTGAAAAAAAGTTCATGGAAGCATTTTGCTTTCATCATCTAGTAGAGAACAAACAAAAAAGGATCAAGTTAACTTCCAATAAAAGATGATAGAGACAGAAGCTATATATGTCAGATTAAACTTTTAAAACCTTATTTTTATACCTGTTTAGCATCCAAATCAACTTGCCCATATGAAGAGACAGAAGCTTTCACGATCTTTGAGACTAAATAAAGATCTGATTCTATATTTCCCACATCATCATCAAGCTTTGACTCAATCAAAAGAACAAACCCAGAGTATATTTCGCTAACAACACTACATGCAAATTCTAGTTTATAGGCAAAAAATCTGGCTGCATCATCAAGTTTGTCTCCCCATGCACCACTTAGTGCACGAACGTTGGCTGTTCCATGTAACTCCTTTCTTTTTGTGGTTCCTTCAAATGTAAAAAGCAGATCAAAATGCATTTTAACAGACACAAATATTCAGTAGATTCCCATACAAAAGGAACAATGCCACATCATCACATTCCAGCATAGGCAGTATCAAGGTAATCAAAATTGACATTAAGGTTAGGACCATCAAGGACTCACAAGATCTTAAATTGTGGGATCATAGATTCTGTTTCTACACAAATATGACATTTATATATATATATATATATAATTAAAAAAAAAAACAGTCACAACTGTGAGAAAAGGAGAAAAAATGTGAAACCATGAGTGAAAGAGAAAAAGTGAAACTCTGCGTAGCTTCACCTATGGTATGATCTAGCAATTGGAACAACCACAACGAGTCAGGTTTGAATCGTGAAATAGTGCGATTCCACATTTTAAATCGCAATTTTGACTACACTAAGCACCATGTGCCTTAAACCTTTCAAACCTGCAAGCATACTCATTGGTTGTCAAAGGTATTATGTAAACTCATAAGAGTTTACCTTAACCAAAGTAATATTAAAAATACATAATCATAGTATCCAATCCAAATCTAATAGTCATTCAGTGTTGATAAACTCATAAAAGTTTACCTTCTACCAAATAAATGAAAATAATTCATCACATGCTTGCATTTGTTCAGTAGTATCTATTTAATTTACTTTATTTCTAAATTCAAAATGTTGAAAACTTATAAAAAGAAGTTAAAGAAAGGGACACTTGAAGAGCTACCACATAAAGACAAAAGGTGCATGCTTTTATGGTAAAAACATCTTTTTCATAAAATGTATGAAATTGAAGCTTTTTTATTATTGACTCCTTTCACTATCTGGTATAAAAAGAAAAACCATTTTAGATCCAAAAAACAACTATTTAAAACATTTCATACAATCCAAATAAATATAATCTCTTGAAATAACTTCAGTAAACATATATCTAAACATGAACTAATTTTGTCCTAATTGATTTTAAAAAATAAATTATATGTATCATCAACTGATGGAACATCTGTAGCTTATGCTAATCAAACACACATAGGACAAAGGGTTTGCCACATTCAGAAAAATCATATACATATTTTGCAACCCAGATTCAGAAGTTCGACTTGGTCATGCTCAAATAAAATACACGATGGTGATGTTTTGTTAGTATCTAATATGAAATCAATTTTGATGTGGTTCATGAAGGGTGTAAGGATAGAAATTGTATTAGAAGAACTACAAATGATATTTGAAACATGCTCAACCATTGTTTGGGAAGTCTGAGGTGTCAGCAACATAACCATAAATTTAAATTAAAATAAATATTTAACCACAGTTTATAAAAAAAATAGCTGATAATTATACCTGCCCCCGAACTAGATTCTTTATTTTTCACAACATGGTCATCTTCTGAAAGAATTTCAATGAATGGAACCAGATGCTCATTTAAGGCACCCATTTGATGCAACTTCTTACAAGCTTCAAAACAAACAAGATGCCTTGCCAAACGAATATCTTTTCCTGAAGGACCAATTATTGTCTGGAGGGCTGAATTAGATGGTAATGTTAATTTGCATTGGTAACCCCCTTCTACAGGCAGAAACTCATAACTGGGCTTTGCAGAGGAGTACCTAATCCAAATTGCATGCAGAAAAACATAAAGACTATGTTTCAAATAGTTAAAAAAAAAGACAGGCACAACAGGATCCAATCTTACTGATCTCGTGGAAGTGTTCCACAGTATCGGTGGATCAGATTAACACTAGAATCTAAAGTCACAGAAGCTCTGGTAGATTCCACATAGTATGCATCTGTTTTCTCCATGGTAAATGGCCTTAAACTAGATTCATGATCCTTATTCATAGATGCATCAGTCATGGAGCGCTCACTCCGAATGATATCAAAGAGTTCATTTCTTTGCTTCAGGTTTCCCCTGTAGATACAGTGTTAATGCTGATAATTAAGGACAGGGTTTAATCTAGAGAAATCAATCAGAATTTTGCAATTTGGTTTGTACAGTTAATACTAATATATGATGTTCAGGCCTAGATTAGTGTACAGAACTGATCTCCTTTTCCTATTTATACATCCTCAAGTGTATCTGTTTCAAATCAGTGAAAATATTCATTTTTCTCCATTTACTGGCCTAGATTAGTATACCAAATTAGTTTCCTCTTCCCATCTATACTTCCTCGCTATACCAATTTTGAGTAAGAGAAAAAAATAAACTTTTATGCACTTAAATAATACACACAAACACACTTGGAAAGGAGCACTACGAGTGTCCGATGGAGAAGGAATCTCCAACATCAAACAGGTTGTGACAACCAGAATACTTGCCTCTCCAACATCACAACAAATTGGGAATTAGCCTGCCTAGATCTTCCGCGAGATTGGACATAACTGCGAACCGTCTTTGGGAGGTCAAATCGGATGACACATGAGCAGTTTGGCACATGAATTCCTTCCTCAAGTACATCAGTAGTAAATAATAGATTAACCTAAACAAAGCATTAATAGTCTATTTATTAGATTCTCAATACCGACATTTAGGACAAATTTATTGCACATTACTTGATCCAATGATGCAATAAGCAAATACCTTTCCAGAGCGAAAAGAATCCAAAATCTCCTTCTGCCTTTTAGGAGCCACAGCATCAACCGATGTATTGCTTCCAGTTAAATAGGAAACTGAGAAATGAGAAATCTGGGGAACTTTCTTTGCAAATCTTTCAATCACCTTAGCAGTAATGATTCTATCAACAAAAATAAGGCACAAAACCTGACTAGATTCTCTGTAAACACAAAGAAATATACATTACCAATTTGCTATATTACATATTGTTTCAAAGGAAAACAATTTATAAGACCATAACAGTATATCACAGTGTCATACCCAAGTGATTGGAAGATTTTAATAAGTTCAAGTAATTTTGGAGATATGTATCCCATATCTTCTGCCTTTGAATAATCAAAATCAACCCCCAAAATATTTTTATCAGCTGCAGCAATATTAGTTAAATCAGTCGGCAGACATTAAGTCAGAGTGAAATGAATGAACAAATTTACCATGTCCCATAAGCATTTATAGCATGGTGTCATTTCTAAGAAAGATGTCTAAAAGAACATGCTACTGTATTTTTTTGGCTAATTATGAACCAAATACAAAACCAATTAGGAAGATCCATTTATCCACAACGTTTTTGCGTTGTAACAGATTGCTTGTGATTTCAAAAGAATGCATATATGGAAAGTGTGCCAATATACACCTTCATACAGAAAACTAAGCACTCTAAAACAAAGAAACATGAATAAAAAATTATTGCTGACATAAAATCTTGCAACATATTTTCATAAATAGACTTCATAAGAAATTCTCAAATAATGAAACTAATGAAAATATACTTGCAATCCCAATTCTCAAATATCATGAAGATTCAGAAAGATCAATAGCTCAAATAAGGGGGTATAGGGGAAGAAACTATAAAACAAACATACCTAGATGGAGGGATTCTTCAATTAATTTTATTACTTCTTCAACAAAAGTTATACACTGAAGATAACCTGTTCTGTAAATTTCACACATTCCTTCAGTTTTGGAGAAATTCTCATGACAGATTTTAACTGCCTGCACAAATATAGACGCATTATAATTCATACATATACATACTATTGGAGATTACGCATCAATTAGAAATATGGCTAATGAAAGCGTAAAAATTTGCATTCATACCACATACAACCCCGATTAAAAAATATAGACTTCAATGACTCTTAATTACAAAACATTAGAAATTATGTAAGTTTTAAAATTCAATTAAGAAATTCCCCTTTCTTTTCTTTAGAGCACAACTTTTTCCCCACAATGAGAGTTTGACAAATACCTCATAAGCACATAGGATTCCAAGATCTTCAAGGCAATGTAAAATTTTTGCAAGTTCATTGGCCATCCGCTGAGACAGTGTCTTAAATTTATTTTCCACATCCATATAGTTACTTTTATTTCCTGATAACAATGCATCAAACTGTCCAAACAGGTTAAATTCAGTCAGTATCTTTCACTGTAAGAAATATTGAGTACAATTAGGGAAACTAGCATACATAGCAACATACCTTGAACCACAAGGCTTCAATCTTTGGTTTCAAACTCAAGGCAGAAAATCGTGCTTGGTCATAATATCTACAACTCTCTTGAGCAGACAATATATATCTATCAATCTCTGTCCGATCTTCAACCGTATATCTCTGCAGAAACATTAAAATAGACATTTACATTTTTTTGATGGTATAGACATACTACCACATGTGCACTCTGATACGCCAGTAGAAGACACCAGCAAGACTTTGAAACTTTGTCACCAGAAAAGAAAATGAGTAACTGAAAGAAGTTATTTTAGAGGGGCTGTTATGTGTGTGAATGGATGATAGTCATTTTATCAGTTATAACTATTTTAGGTGTGTGTTTGTACTCTAATTCTGGTTCTGTCCAGAATTATTATCAATAAAACTGTCACATTCATGTGTGCAATCACACTCACAGAAAAATTAAATCAAATCAATGCACGGAAGTTAATATTACCTTAGAATCCAAGATGCTTTCAAGTTCTGATATTTGATCCTCACAAGCCGTAGAAGAGGAAACACCTGATTCGGGATATAATACATAAATAATGCATATAGCATTCAAGATACAATGCAGATGCTTTCAAGTAACAATCTGGACTCCAAGTAATTGTTTTCATATGAACATCACAATATAGGAACTCCTTGTGTAAGATAGGAAATAACCACTAAAAACAATGCACAGAAAAAGAGCTTCAACAGGAAGCAGGGCACGGCAAATCATGACATAAATACATGTGGATTATTGTGCCAACCAATGTTGGTTCTCTGTGCTAGTATGGAGCAGTGGAATAGTAGATAAAATTAAGTAAATAAATAAAATGCATTAAAAAGCTTTCTATACTAATTAAAAAATTAAATTTAACTTGGAAAATTTAAACTTTTTTACCAAGTTCTGTTTCCTAAAAAAATTATGCATTTTTATTCGTTTTATGATACAAAAAAATTAAAAACAACATTAACTTCATTCCACCCACTTTCCCTTATCACTAGAGAAAGTTGTTTAATGCATGACCCACACAATAATTCCCCCTCCTCCTATCCTCTAAAACAAACCATGGAAACTTGGTATTTTCATGCTATCTCTTTCCCCTCAATTTCCTTCCCCATTATTTCCATTAAACCAAACAAAGGATTTATCAAAACATAAGATTTGGAACAAAGTGGTAACCATGCTAAAAAATACAGTAAAAGCAGTGTATACAAATATCACCCAAGTATCATATAGATCATATATACAGTAAAGGTTTTCTCATCCCGGTAAAGCTGTTCTGATTCAAAAGGGGAGGGCTCTGGTTTCTGTGTATCACACAAGGAACATTTTTATCATGCAGTTTAACTCTTTCAACTGACATACATCATCATACAATTTTTTTAAAAAGTCACGTATATTCTGTGACAAGGAAGGTAAGAAATTTCATGATACATAACATGTCACAAATTTAATGATGGAGAGAACACCCTGTTGAAAACAATACACTTCAGTGCACAACTACGTTGCAGAAAATCAACTAAGTATTACCTATTTATCAGTTCCATAGTCAACTTCACAAAACTAGATTTCTCTGAAGTGTTTTTCATTTACTTATTTGTGAAGGAAATATGAGATTCAAATTTATACAGGGCATTGTTTTGATAAATGACAAGGATTTATTCTAAGAAATGTCAAAGGTGCAAAACTAATGACAAGAAAAACAAAGAAAGAATAACACTAGGGAGAATTGGGGAATAAATTGGATACTCTGAACTCACACGGAAAGCATTCTTCAACTAATCGTTGTTAGTCAAAGTTGGCAAGTAAACAGTTACCTTTTTTACCAACTGGTGATGCTGTCAATCCAAAAATCTTTGGCTTTTCATTTGCTTGGTGATAAAATTCCTTCATTGGCATAACATAAGACAAAAGTTATTTGTAAATCTATTTCCTAACCTAAAAAAAGTTAAAGACAAAAAGTTGAAAACATAGAGTCTAATCAAATAAATACCCGGAAAAAAAGAATAATGTTTTATAGTTACCTTCATTATTTTTGTATAGGGATGGTTGCCGGTTGCTCTGTGACATTCATCAATAACAATCAAGCATATCATTTCCATACGCAGGAATGCTTTTCTTAAGGCATCCAAAAGAATTTGGGGTGTCATAACCAATACCTATAAGACAAAGATGTTAGTTTTGTAGCAACCACACAGCCACATCATTATAAAAATATTGAATACAGAAGAGGAGCTTGCATGCTTTCTACATTATCTTTTTTTCCTTTAATACATCATGTTGAGATAACTAATTGACTACTATTCAAGTCTAGGCAATTCAAAATGATTAAAAATTCCACTTCTTAAATTTGTTCAGGCTAATATCTCACTTTAAACAATAATGGAGAATAAACGACCATCAAAAGCATCATAATCCAGAAAACCACATAATAGTAACCATGAACCAATATACTTGCAAACAAAATACCACAAGTTTTACATTATGTAACCTGCATAATTATACAATATCTTAACTTTAACAAGAAATCATAAGTTAAATGTCATTAAGCCCAAAGTATAATCCACCATAAAAAAAGAAGTATAGAGTATCTTTGTAAAATCAACTATGGGGTTAATAAATAAACATACATCATTGGTACTAATCTCCTTCTCCCATGTCTTCAAAGTCCATGTGTCAACTCCTTTAGCTCCGTAGTATTCCTCAACTTGAAAATCTGTCAGATTTTTTATATTATTGAATTGCTGCCAGGTAGACACAAACACCAAATAAGTTTAACCTCTGAATCAATAAATCAGGTACTTTGCTACAAACACCAAATAATTTTAACCTCAGAATCAATAAATCAGGTACTTTGCTACAAAGGAAGAGTACAGCATTTCATCAGTCACTTATTGGACCTCTACATGTTAATAATGTCTATGTTCCTATTATTAGGAGTTAATTTAGCTTCTAACCACAATTTTAGGTAGTTTAAATTCATTACTGAATAATATAGCTTTTAAACTCTCATCTGTTTTTAAGAACTTTAAATTTTCAGCAAATTAGAACCAAAACTCCACACAAAAAAGGAGGGTGAGATGACAGGGTGGGATAACTCAATTACAAAACTTAACTTTCAAAATACTGTTTTATTTCTTTATGACTTAAAAGAAAAGATGGGGTTGTTGAATTAATGTATTAAGATTCAAAACATCAAATACAGACACCATGACCGACCTTCAAGTTGTAGATTTTTTTAGATTAAAAATATCTGCTTGACACAAAATAAACTGACACTTTGCATGTCCTTTAAAGGGAGGATATGTTGAACATCTAAGACAATAAGACTGACAGACCACGTTAAGATCATGTTAAGATCATGTTAGTTATTGTTATCATGAGATCTCTAAGCTTTATAAACACATCTGTGAAAGATAAGCAGAAGCAGTAAGAGAGGTACAATGTGACATGCCTGATTGACAAGATGAACTGTGGGAGCCAAGAAAACAATCAGCTTCTTCACTCCCAAAGTCCTGATGGTTTGTCCAACCTCTTTCATGAGCATCACAGCAATCAAGGTCTTACCAGAGCCTGTATCCAACACGGCTATTGTGTTCCTTCTACATGCAACTTGAAACACCTCTACCTGATACCTACAGGGCAAAACACAAAAGGCGTGAAAATGTCAAAAGTCTTCCTGACCAAATTCAAACAGAAAAGATAGAGAAAATAACAAAAAAGTACAATCTTTACTGTAAAATGGAGGAAAGATAAAGAAAACGGTAGAAAATGCAATCTTTATGATCAGAATGGAATAAAAAGAACAGAAAAAATATAGATAAACCAACAGAAAATGCAATCTTTATTACCAAAATCAAAAAGAAAAGAACTAGAAAATAAGAAGAATGCAATCTTCATGATCATTCTTCCCAGACCATTGTGCCTAAATTACAAAAAAAAGCATAACAGGGATAGCGTATGCATTTTGCAAAACCCATATCAATTTTTAAAAAGACAATTCTGGAGAAAGTAAAAAATTCAACCAGTGTCTGTCCAAAAAAACACCTTCTGGGATCCATGGAATTAGGCAATTCCAGAGATGAAGAATGACCAGCATCGGGATGTTTTCGTTTTTTATTTTGATTCTGGTTATGACATGATGAATCATTGTTCAAGTTCATGAAAAACCCAGAAAAGGTTTAGAGAAAAGTGTGTTCACTTTGGAGAATGTGAAGTTTGGAGAATGGGAATCTAGTGAAGAGTGTTGCAGAGCATCTGAGTTTCAGTGGAGAGAGAGGGATGTATTCAGTTAACATAAACAAACAAAATAAGGTTTTGTGGGGTTAAAAAAAAAATAATAACAATAATTTATAATTATTAATAAAGATACTTTATTTATAACCTTATGAATATAATTTATTTTATTCTTTATATTTTGTAACGTTTTTTTAAATTCAATTATTTATATATAATAAAAAATAGTTATGATAAAATAATTAAAT
>Ga0123340_1000833_pt1 | contig 23248 bp, 16 predicted proteins | sample SirMexnodulemix_FD_89961 | JGI IMG/M metagenome (GOLD analysis project Ga0123340, IMG submission 89961) | Root nodule microbial communities of legume samples collected from Mexico - Siratro Mexico nodule mix | ecosystem: Host-associated > Plants > Roots > Nodule | place: Mexico: Nepantla...
ATAAAACAAAAATAAATAAAAAAGAAGGAAATATAAGAGTGAAAGAAAAATAAATAAATTTTAATCAATCTAAAGCATTCAATAAAAATTTTATATAAAGATTGAACAAAACATTTTAGTGCATATTTATTTAAATGATTGTAAATATTAAATGTTATTTTTACTAAACCAGATTTCTTAGAAACTATATATATTTGATATTATTTTTAATCATTAAATTTTAGTTATTTACTCTAAAAAAACAAGTTTAAATTAAATAATAGTATACATTAATTAAATTCATTAATCGATTCATCCTTTTAATATATAATTGGATACCAAGACTTCATGGAAAATTAATAATAGAAAGTAGTTTAATAAGTTGAAAAAAATGTTCTAATTAAATACATCCACTCTAACATAATATAATGATAATTTTTATTATAGTTATTGTTATTATTATTGGATACCCAATAAAGATATATATTGTAATGAAAATTATTAAAAGAAAATAAAAGTAATTACTGGTAATATAATTTTATTTTTATTAAAGATGGTGAGTCAAAATGTTTACCAAGATTTATTATTAAGTAATTTATGTCAATACTTGGCTCAAAAATATAAAAAGCTTTCATGTTATCATTTAACTAAAAATATGCGAACAATAAACTTATTATTTTACAAATATTACGTAACAACCATTGTCATCACAATTTCTAGATGTGAAAACCTTTTATATTTTATACATTAAAGTCAATTGTACAACAAAATTCAAATAGAATATTTTAATTTAAATAAAAAGAAAGGAAACAAAAAAACAAAATCACTTCACTTGTCCCTCGAACCCACCACATAGGATCTAGAATCTTATGTTCTTCACCTCAAACGGCATTAGAAACCAACTCAGAGAATAAATAAACACACTTTCATACTTCACTCAGTTCCTTCCTTCCATCACACAGATACCCTTTCTCTCTTTTCTTCTTTCTCTTTCTCTTTCTCTCCCACACGAAACCATGGATTTCTTCCACAATGATCAAGAACACGACCTCCCTTATGTTCGAACCAGTGACGAATCAGACAACAGCAACGCAAACAAAAAAATACTCTACATATCCGTGGTTTCCTTCACAGTTGTCTTGTTCATCGTCTTCTCCCTCTACGTCTACGCGCGCTGCATGCTCACGCGCCGCTCTCGCCACCGCGCCGCTGTTCGCCGGCTCACCCTTGCAGCCCTTCATGTCTCCGACACGGACCCTGCAAACCGCAGGATCGAACCATCAAATACAGGACTCGATCCTGGCATAGTGGCGGCGCTGCCAACCTTCACCGTGAAGGCAAAGGTTTTGAAAGATAGCTGTGATAATAATAATAATGGTGGTGGTGGTGGTGATGCTTCATCGGTAGTGGAGTGTGTTGTGTGCTTGAATGCCCTAGAAGGTGAAGAAAAAGCCAAGTTGCTACCGAACTGTAACCACTTTTTTCATGTGGGTTGTATTGACATGTGGCTTGGTTCTCACTCCACGTGTCCTCTTTGTCGTGCCGAGGTTAAACCTCGGATCCAACCACATGGTCGTGAAGATCCTGTTACACTTGCTCTTGTTGATGTACCTCTTACGATTGATGGTGTTAATAATGGTGAATCTGTCAAAAGTAGTGGTTCTATATCACGGTTGAGCTCGTTCAGAAGGATGCTTAGCAGGGAAAGATCTTCCAGAAGTGTCCAAGTGAATGGCCATGATGAGGATGGTGGTGTTGATCATGATTTGGAGAGACAATAGTTTATCGATGCACATACAGAAGAAGAAAAAGTTTGTGGCTTTTAAATTGGAGGTGTTTTTTATATTGATCTTCAATTGAAATTCGAATTTTGTATAAATTATACAGTTAAAAGTTTGTATGAATATCAACACCAACACAGGTTAATATATCAGATTATTTTCCTTTTTGGTGAATTGCATATAGGTTGATAAGATAAAAAATCGTATCTTGCAGAATAACAGAAAAACACTTTAGAAAAGTTTCTAGGTATTTGCTTTTAATTAATTTACTTTTTACGCGTGATTAGTTAAAGTTGAAGAGATTTGGTGTTGAATCATCATCAACTTGTTGATTGTCTATATTGCTGAAAACTATATGTTAGACCATGTAAGCTTCTTTTGGATTTTGGTTTTTGTCAGTGAGTGATTAATTAAGATCTTCCAGAAGGATGCTTCTTTCTTGATCAAGATTCTGAATTCTTAGCTTTGATATTTTGATATTGGAGGGGTTTAATTCTATTAGAATCAAAGCATAAATCTAAAGCTGAATGTGTGATTGATTATTGTTTTGCCTTCATTTTATAGTATACATATGATAAAATAATGTTAGTTTATTTGTTAATTTTTACAATAACATTGCATATATCTGACATATATTGTGCCAAGAACAAAATGTCTCAACACGTGACCTCTTATGCTTTATAATTTTCAATATTAGGAAGGTCGAAAGCTTGTAACACTCATTTCCACGCAACTTCCTACAACCAAACTCCCCATTTCTTTTTTTACATGTATACATGACTTTGCTTGCTCAGATGTTGAAATAAATCTTATAATAAAATATATTTCTCCGACCCTTGACATGTTACACTTAGTATAAAATAAATGTATTCATAGACGACTATTATAAGGGAGAATTTTCTAGAAGAAAACGATAGTCATACTTCTCACGATTAAATGTCTTCATGTTATGCATCACATGTTATCATATCTATTTGAAGAATTAACTTGTTGAACAAGGAGGGACCACCTCATGCATAGCAATTAGTATATTGATAAACCATTTTGTCACGTTCGACAAAACACAAACTCTTTATATCATTAACGATTTTATTTCTTAGCAACTTACACTTAATAAGATTATTCTAGTATTAAAAACTACAAAATTACAATTGAATCAATAAAATTGAAAACATATTACCTAGATCCTAAATATAATTAAACATCAAAACTTATTCTAAAATGCTCCTCTTACAAACTAAAATTGAAACATATTGACAATCTCATATAAGATAGAGATATCTTGAAATTTCAAAATACTCAAATAGAACACAATTAATCAAAGAATCACTAATTTAATAAGATTGAAATTTAAAAGGTATAAAAGGCAATTAAGAAAATAAACTAAAACAATACAATTTTATATAAAAGAATTTTATTCTAATCACTACAAAAAACACTTAAATAGCGTCGGCCAAGTTCATGCAAAGTATCCAAAATCTATGTATATGCGTGGGCATATCGTGGGGAAGAGAACCATGCTAGGTTTCTTGACGCAAAGTCGAGGTTGCGTGGGTCTGTTAGGTGGAGGCTACCTTGCGTGGGCTACGCCTATACAACCTGACATTTAATTAAATATAATAAAGTGTGCGTAGGCCAAACCTATACAGAAATGGCAGAAGCTTACGAGGGCCAGATACAATTATGAGGATTGTATGGGATCGACCCTCGCACACGTAAATTATTAAATATTTTATTAGTTAGAGTTTGCGGGGGCCTGACCCACGCTTATAATAAAATAAAAAATTTATTTTGAAGGTTGTGTAGGTTTGGTTCTCGCATAAGTCAGAACGCTTAAATCAAAATCATATATTATTTTGATTATTGCATGGGTTTGGCCCTCGCATGGTGTGAAATATTAAATATTTAAATGGCATTAGCGTGGGCTGAGCCCACGCAAAGAGTAATTTAAAAAAAATGTTTTAGAAATTGAAAAACCAAATCCCTAAAAATTAGAAAACATCCACTAACAATAAACATATCTAGTAACAAGAGAATATATAGAACTCATACATTATAGTCCATTTTGAATTAAAATACTAAATTATAATTATAGTCCACTAAAATGCTAAACTAAAATGTATAAAAACAAAATTATAGTTTTAAAATAAAATGAGAAAAGACACGTAGAACATATGTAGAACTCATGGGAAGGGTTGGTCGTCATCAGCTTCATCATGGTGTGGGTGAACTTGACTTGTACCAGTTGAAGTATAAGCACGTTGACGTTCCATCATGGTGTCAAGCCGTAGCTGCATAAGCTTCATCTGGTCCTGCAACTCCTTAGTTGTTTCCTTTGTCGTTCTTGCTTCTTCCTTTGCTTCGTTGAGTTCGTTTTGAAATCACTCTTCTCGAGCCTCGTGAGCAGAGCAATCAGTGGCAGAAACAACGAATGACGACTGAGTGAGGGAAGATACTCCTTGGCGGTAGTTAGCAGCCAAGTCTCATATGTCATAAACTCAACCTCTATTCTTTCCTCTAGCAACCTCCTTCCAAGCTTAAAGCTTGGTTCATGCATCTAGTTGGAGAGCATCAATGTTGGAAACTGATGAACTTTCTGATTGTATGACCCTTAATCGATGATGATAATTTTCCTACACAATGATTATAACATCGAAATATTAGAAAATTAGATGAAAAATTAAGAATGGAAGAAATAAAATTTTAAGATTAAACTTCATAAGTCTCGCTTGAGCGAGTATCAACCCATATACCCTTCTTATTCTTGTGAGTGGCTATAAACAGCTCATCAGGCTCAACTGAACGACCATATTTATGTTCCTGCAGAGGTTGTATAAGAAAGTAAACACATTTTTAAAAAAATTAAACTAAATAACATGTAGTAAAGTTAGTCAGAATACTTACTAGGTCCAGTGCAATGTCCAGATGTGATTTACGGCCAAATGGATGCAATGCTCCACTCCGACCCATATTCCAATTAATCTTATTTTGGGATGACTGTTCTTTGAACTTTTGCGTATCCCAATAGCTCAACATTCCAGCCCATGCTTCCTCACCCATCCATGTAGGTCGGGAGCCCCATGCCCTTGCTTTGGTCAAGATGTTAGAAAGTCTTCTTCTGACTTTTGACTCATAGACCTTCTTGATTTGTCACTCATCCTGCGGGGCCGAAGTCACTCTACTCTATAAATAGGAAAAATACATAAGTTAATATCATGTTAGTGGAAATTATTTCATTAGAGCGATATATGACAGTTAAATAAAGTTACCTTAAAGTCAGTCCACCACTTCAGCCGGTCGTCCTCAATCATGGCATTATAATGATAGAAGTGCCCCCTAAATGATGACCTGATGAAGTACCATATAGCCTCAACAACATGTTGATTTAGTGTCCAACTAAAAAATATAAAAATAGATTTATTAAGCATTCACATTAGAAAGAATGAACTGAAATGTAAATATAATATAGTATTACTTACCCTTTATCCAAAGGTTGGATGATGACCCTTCCACTAAGATCGTAGTGAGGCTCCTGAGTAGGCAACTCGTGGTCAGAAGTAGTAGTTTTAGCATGGTCACCATCGTCACCTGGTGGCAGGAGGTGAGGTGTGGGGCACAAAGGAAGGAATGGTAAACTAGAAAAATGGAGCAGGAATGGGTTGGGGTGGTGAAGTGAAACTCGAATGGAGTAGGGAAGTGGAAGTGTGGTAGACATAAGGAACAGAGAATGAGGGGCCCAGTAGAGCAGCAATGTGGTGGGCTATACCAGCATATGAGATTGGGTGTGCTGCAACATATGGTGATGAGGTGTGCATCAGTGGATCACTAATAGAGGGATGAGGGGGTGATGGAACATAGGGATGGTAAGGTGCTAAGGTCGAAGGGGGAGTGAGAAAATCTAATACTATGGTGGGAGGAGGATGGGATGGAGGAAGACAGACTGGATGAGTGAGTGGAGGATGAGGGGAAAGAGGAAGACAGGGTGGAAGAATGGGAACCATGTGGGCTCCTATCAGACGGTGGTGATAGCCCAGAATAAGGGATTCTTCCCAGTTTATAGCAAGCTCACCATGCAAAGATGTCGAAACTCTACATCTAGGCTGGCCACGTCTAACAATGGAACCGTCTCTGCCCTTAGTCCTAACCATTTTTCCTGAAAAAATGATTAATGTAATATTAGTGTAATTATGGAAATATGAAATTTCGGGCGTATACAAAAATGCTTACACGTTAGACATTATCATCAAAGTTTAAATTTTCTTCGTTGTTGTTGTCATTTTCTTGATCTTCTTTTTTCGAGAGGTCGATATCTTCATCTGTGTCATGAACAAGTGCTTCAATATGATATCATCAACTTCTTCAATGATGGAGGTGTTAACTAAACCTTGAAATTGTTCAATTCTTTCAACTGGTAACACAACAGGGGTCTCATCAGCTAGATATAGCAATTCATCTTCCATGTGGTCAACTTGAACATATCCTTGGGATTTTGTTGTGATTGCAATGCACCACTCACGAAGGTTCTTACATATGTTTGGTTAATTGACAAAATAAGTTTGTCTTGCTTTTTTGTGGAAGTATAAATGGATCATACAAAGCATATCTTCCACTTAACTTTATTTTGACAAAATTATATTGAGAATGATATTTCGTCCCAACATTTATTGTAGGATCAAATTAATGACAATAAAAAAGGAGAATCTTCTTAGTGAAGCCAACATACTCTAATTCATAAATATGATGAATCATACTGTAAAAGTCATCTTGTCCTCCATGTATAACACCTTTAACATACAAACCACTGTTTTGTTGATTTTCTTACCACGAGTCCATGTGTTGGGATGGAACTTATACCCGTTAACAAAATACATATTCCATGATCTGGCCTTTGAATTTGGTCCCAAGCCAAACGCCTTCAAGTTTCGATCAATTGTCTTATTCATTTCATTGTTAACCTATGAGATAGTAATGAAAGAAAAATATATTTATTTATAGGGTTTAGGTAAAATAAGACCATTGAGGGCCCTAAATTCACTTCCATAATGCTTGAACCATTCAGGAAAATTGGTATGTATAAATGTTGAGGCAAGTTGGTCATTGATAGAGAACATTTCTAAGAACAATCTTGACAAAGACATTGAAGCAGTTAGCAGAGTACTAAGATACTATAATTGAGTTCAAATTATGAGGAATTTAACTTACTCCAGTATAGGTTTAACCTCATTACGGTTGATAAGGATATGAACATGGGCAGATCGAGATTCTTTATCTATGAGCCAATGATCTTTGGCGGATCCACTTGGACGTCCACATCTATTAAAAACTGACAATGTGTTATGCACTTCGTCATTTGAATCCTGTCGAAGATCATTTCTCAAAGTTGTATTGCCCAACAAGCTCACACTCTTGAAATAATGAGAGCAGAAATATGTTATTTCTCGATGTAAGTAGAATGCACAAATTGATCTTTCTACGCGTGCCAAATTACCTACTGATCTTTTTGCATCTCTCATTAACCTACAACAGAGCAAACTGTGAGATGTCGTGAAAAATGTTTGATATTGAAATTAAGATGTCACTCGTTACCTTTCAAATGGATATATCCCCTAATAGTGTACAAGACCACCAAGTAATACTTTCATAGGTAGATGAATAACAAGGTGTTCCATTGAATCAAAAAAACTAGGAGGGAATATTCTTTCTAACTTACATAGGATTATTGATATATTTTCTTGCATTCTAATGACGTCATCCGTTCTTAATGTATTAGAGCATAAGTCTTTAAAAAATCGACTTAATTCAGCCAGGACACTTCATACAAAGTCTAGTAATGACAGAAAAGCAATTGGAAGTAAACACTCCATAAAAAAGTGACAGTCATGACTTTTCATCCCATGCAACGTTCCTTTTTTACGATTTGCACACCTTGCAATATTAGAAGCATATCCATCTAGTCCTCAATTCGGTTATCCATTTAAAAATAGATTTGACATCTTTTGGTGAGAAGGTGTAGTTGGCATTTGTCTTTGCTAATTTTCTATTTGGTAACTGGATCAACTCTAAGTCTCCCTGAACACACAACTCAGCGAGATCCAATCTAGTCTTGTAGTTGTCCTTTGGTTTGCCTTTAACATCCATCATAATATTAAAGACATAGTCAAAAAAATTCTTCTCTATATGCATGACATCGAGGTTGTGTCTTAAGAGATTATCCTTCCAATATGGGAGATCCCAAAATATAGATCGTTTAGTCCAATTGTGAAATTGTCCATACATTGGCAAGTTATCAAATGGACCATCAGTTACTTTTGGAAAATCATTGAGAAACCCTCATAATTGGTTTCCATTCATGACATAAGGTGGCTGATTCATTTCAGTTTTGTTTTTAAGAAATCTCCTTTGACTCTTCCTAAAAGGATGATTTGTTGGCAAGAATCGACGATAATAGTCAAACCAAGAAGCTTTACCCCCATGTCTCAACGTGAATGCTTTTGTGTCCTCTATACAATGAGTACAAGCTAATTTGCCTTTAGTTCCCCACCTTGGCAACATCCCATATGCTGGAAAATCATTTATTGTCCACATCAAGCATGCTAACATGACAAAGTTTTCTTTGCCAAAGATGTCATATGTGAAGACACCCTCATTCCATAATAGTTACAGGTCATCAATAAGTGGCTGCAAGTACAGATCTATTTTCTTTTTTGGGTTTGTCGGACCAGGTATCAGACAAGTTAGTCAAGTTAGTAACATTTACGGTTTGATCATACATAGGGGGTAAGTTGTAGGGAGTTAGAAATATTGGCCAACAAGAATATGGAGATGCTAAAGCTTGCACATAGGGAGTAAACCCATTAGAACATAAACCTAATCTTACATGAAGTGAATCAGCTGCAAATTCGAGATATACGTTATCAAAGTATTTCCAAGCTTTCCCATCACATGGATGTTGCAATAAGCCATCATCCCGTTTGTTTTCATGATGTCATCTCATTTTGCTTGTTGAATCCATTGAAGCATATAGTCTCTATTGTCAACACCTGATTTCGTCCGGATGAACTTTATTTCAAAAGTGTTCTAAAAGAAGTGTTTTATTTTTATTATTTCTCATTTATCATTTGAAAAAAAAAAAGGTAAATAACAAATAATAATAAAATAATAAAAATAATAAAAATAAAATAATAATAATAATAAGAAATTGAGAGAACATCTCTCGAGATCTTTTTGCCACCATAAAAGTTGTTTTCTTTCTTACAAAATCAAAAAAATTTGGAGATCTATGAAAATCTCTTGGTCACTGCAAAAGTTGCTTGGATCTCTTAAAAAATGAAAAGGCAGTGCTCTCTTTTAGGATGTATACAAAACAAAAAGAAGAGGAAGAAGAACAAAAACAAAATAAAAGAACCTAATTCATAGAGTTGAAGAAGTATTTTGAAAAAAGAGGAGAGACAAGGGATTACAGGAGAGATAGAAAATTTCCATGAACTTAAATGAAGAATAAGAAAACAAAGGAGTGTTTGGGTCAACTCTTGGTCTTGCTGAAATAAGGGGTCATAGATAAGAGAAGAATTATGCTTAGACTTGAAAAGGTATGATTCTAGAAATTGATTGTTCTTATGTGTTGATTTTTGTGTGTTGTGATTCTTTTTTTGTTTGCTTTACATTATATCACTGTACATGTTTTTCTTCTGTGATTCTTTGTCTCTATTAGTTGACTCTGATACTCTCACGAATGTAATATAAGAAAAAGAAATCTGGTATATTTTTTTTTAAATTTGGGTCTCTGTTGTTTGTAAGTTGCCAGTAAAAAAAAAAACAGTCAAAATTTATTATGAAACCTCCATGTAGCCACCTCTCCAAGCACCTTCACGAAACCATCATGGCATGTGCCCCAAACTGAACCTCAAAAACAGCCTCGAACCGCATCTCCATTCACCTCAAAACAGCCCCAAACTACACCTCAAAAACAGTCTCGAACCGCACCTTCGTTCACCTCAAAAACAGGCCCGAACTACACCTTTGTTCACCTCCAAATAGCCCCCAACTACACCTCCGTTCACCTCCAAAACAACCCCAAACTGCACCTCACAAACAGCCCCGAAGTGCACCTCTTTTCACCTCCAAATAGCCCCCAACTACATCTCCGTTCACCTCCAAAACAGTCCCAAACTGCACCTCAAAAACAGCCCCAAACTACACCTCTGTTCACCTCAAAAATAGCCTTGAATCGTATCTCTGTTCACCTCCAAAACAGCTCCAAACTGCACCTCAAAAATAGCCTTGAACTACATCTCTGTTCACTTCAAAGTAGCTCCAAATTGCACCTAAAAAACAGCCCCAAACCGCACCTCCGTTCACCTCAAAAACAACCTCGAACCATACCTCCGTTCACCTTCAAAACAGCCCCAAACCACACTATCGTTAGCCCCATCGCTGCCGCCCGCTCCTCCTTGCCGTTAAGACACCTTCGCCGCCTTCCTAGGGCTGCTGTCGAGCTGCACCGCCCCTATGCACCTCTGTCCCATAGCTCCTTGCTAAACCTAATTTAGGTTTTGAGGTTAGGGTTTGTCACGTTGCGCCTTGACCCAATAGGATTACTTCCTCCACCCACGCAAGTTATGAACTGCACCCACCATTTTCTTTAAGTTCCAAAAATACCCCTGATTTCCAATATAAAAAATAACCTTTTTTCTTCTTATTCTTTTTATTTTTATACATATCATCAACTTTTTTTATATAATGTTTTATATTAAATAAATTTCAATTAAACATCAAATAACCACACATGTCATGCCGTGTTAAAATTGAAATTATCGATTTCTAAAATTAAAAATTAAAAAATAAAATAAATAATTATTTCGGTTAAACATCCAATTGATTGCTCGTATCAAATTATGTTTAATCCGAAATTACTTTGTCTCGTGTAGACGTTCAAGTGGTCATACGCGTCGAACAACGTTTAATCTGAGACTTTCAAAATTAACGAACCATAAAATTCCAAAAATGTAAAACAATTTCAAAAATTAAAAAAATATATATAAAATTTGAAAAATTAAAATATATATATATCAAACATTGAAACAAATATTTTCAACCACAAATAACTACGTAACCCTGATTTTCCATCCTTGATGGACATACATAAGAGCAAGGTTAAACCTTGTCAGGCCCCAAAACTAAAAAATATTTTGTTTGTTTTATCTTAATCCTAGTCTTTTTCTTGGAAAAATAAATGTTTTAAAAAATCACACTCAGTTTATTTATTTAAGTAAAGGTACCGTTTTAGGACTAACATTGTATAGATGTTGATACCTTCCCCACACATAACCGACTCCCGGACCTAGATCCGGTTTTCAAAAACTAGCCTTATCCCATTTTCGATTTTTTTCACAGTTTTCCAAAAAATTATGGTGGCGACTCCTCTATTTTTAAAACTTATTAATTTTTCGGATCGTCGTCCTAATCGTGATCCCGGTTACGACATTTGTAATCTTGGAATGATCAACAAATAGAACATTCTTTTAACTGGCACTTGCTTATATCTTTTGTTATGACTCTTGGTCGACAAATATCTTAGGAGGCCACAAAATTTGCACTCATTTAATTGATTGTCATCCTTATAATATAACATGCAACCAACCTGACAACAATCAATCTTTACAAACTTCAATTCGAGAGTTGAGACAATATTTTTTGCCTTAATAGTTTTTGGGAATGGAATTTTCTCTTGGAGCAATGTTAAGTACCAGCTGCATAAAATCACCTAAGGCCTTTTATGTGGTATGCCAATTCGTTTTATTAGCTAAAAGCCTAATGGCTATCAACAATTGAGACTCTGTTGCTCTAGCAAAAATCGGTTCATTCGTAGATGCTAACATGTCATAAAACTTTTAGGCCTCTAAGTTAGGGGACTATCCTCCGTGCATACCTTTATTTTCAACATTTTCATAATGATTTGTGATGTTCGCTACCTGCATGTATGCATCGTACACCATTGCAATAACTGACTGAAACTACATGTTATCATAACTAGTGGATGCGTAACCTAAGTTGTCATTAGTTCACCGATCTTCTCCATGATAATCCCATATGTGGTAGTTTGCTTGAAACCCATATTGTAGGAGATGAGCCCTAACTTGAGAAGTTTGAAGGATTTTTTGACAAATACATTTCATACAGGGATACCTTATCCCTCCATCCTGTATATATGAAGGTTGGTCAATTGCCTTGAAACAAATTCATAAACTCCATCGATGAAGTGTTGCTTCAATCTCCTTGAAGAATGAGCATATCATATATCCAGTGTTGATCCATCGTTCTGCATGTTGAACATTGAGTTATTAGGCAACATATGTACACACCACAGCGTTTGGTATCAACTTAGGTAGAATGTGTGATATCATTGCAATCTTCAACATGCATTTCGATTGACAAAGTGCTTTCGACTTCAATTTATTGCATTAATTGATAACCTTATGTAATTACTGTCAAAGCACCTAGGACGAGGTTTACTTGAGTCTACTACCCAATAGACTTAAGCTTTGATTTCGTTATCTTTAACTAATAGACAACATAGTCCACTTATTATTGGAGTAAGTTGTCCATTTATGAGGTCTAGTAACATTAGTTAAGTATAATGCCAATTACATTGCACCTTTGATGTGGTTAACAGTTATCCAAATTGACATTTGGCACAACAACACAATTATCCATAAATAAAATAATTCAAAATATTCCAATCACACATACCATCTTTCATAAGACAATATTTGACACATACCATCTTTCATAAGACAATATTAACAATATTTAGTTTTTCATTTTAATCATTAATGAATTACTTTTAAGTTTGACAAAAATGAAAAATGCAAACACAAATGCTAAATAGGGATGTTGATCTTCCAATATTAAAATTCTACCTCTGCTTTTAAAAAAAAAAAATTAATGTACTTGCACGATCAATATAAAGGCAAAATTTTAATTGAGAAAGTAGAAATATTACTAATTATAATCCATAAAATCATAATTAGAACTTTTAAGTGTGATTAAAATTATATTATTAACATAAATACCACTTTTTATTGTATATGAATATAAATAAAAACGTTATTGATGAATGTGTTATCAAAAGAATTTGCTTCACACAAATGAGTAGGTAAAAAATAATGAAAGAAAGGGTCAATGCTCAAATTAGGTTTACCAAATATGGGACTGGATTCCATCAATTATCAAGAGTTGGAGTGTGCCAATTTTTTATAGGTACAATTTTTAAAGTCTGTTTTTTAATTTTCCTTTTTTAAAGAATAAAATGTTAGGTAATATTGATGGTAATAAATAGCATATTCGTGGGGAATATGTTAGCAACCAATTCTAAAATATTATTGTGTCATCTTTTAGATTTTTTAAATATATATTTAAAAACATTACTGTGCCATCTTTTAGATTTTTTAAATATAGATTTAAAAATATTACTGTACCATCTTTTAGATTTTTAAATATAGATTTTAAAATATTATTGTGTCAAAATCGCAAGATTACACAATTTTAACTTTACTTATATTTTATTGTATTTATATTTGATAATACTATAAAATTCATTCTCATTTTATTTAAAAATTAATATGAGTATTCATAATTTTTATATATGATGTAAAGATTTGGTTAATGTTTCAATTAAACGAAAAATACAAACTGTTAACTTTTACCACCTTTGTTTATTAAAATACCATAACTTAAAGTTTACATATTATTATTTTTGTAAGAATTGATACATTTTGTTACAATGAACATAATTCTTCCTCATTTGGTGTGAAATCATCCTTGAATAATATGTATAAAAATAAAAATATAGTTTTTGGAGTGTTTTTCGCATCTTTACGTTTAATTTAAATTTGGCACAATAGCCTATGTGTATAGAGAACTGTAATAATTACAAAGATATTTCTTAAATCTTGTAACAACTTCTAACATCTTCTAATAGTTTAATATCATACTAACAGTAAATATTCGATTTCGTCGGGGTAAAAAATAAATAAATAAAAAATTAATAATAAAAATAAAAACTTTTTTTAATTATAAAAATAATAATAAGCAAAAATAGGTTTGAAAATAAAAAAAATTAATAAAAAAGAATAATTATATAAAATCGGAAAAAATATAATAATAAAATAATGGAATAAAATTATATAATAAAAAATAATAAGCAAAACATAAGAAAAAGAAGAGGAATAAAGAAAATAACTAAGACTAAAGGATAAAAAGGAAAGAAGAGGTTTGGAAAGGTTGAAAGGGTGAAATAATAATTAGTAGAAAATTTGAAGTCTGAAAGTAAAAGTGCCATTTGGCAGGCTGTGAGTGGAGAGTGTTACTATACATTATTTGGTAGGTAGTGAAAACGAGATTCGGGAGCTTTTTTCGAATTTTCTGTTAAGATTGGAGCGGGAAACGATTTTGGTTGCCTATAAATAGAATGATTTTGGTTCGTTGGGGAGTTTTTTTTGGCTTTTTGGTCTTCTCGACAGCGGAGTATTGAAGAGAATAGAAGATTGCAGTGTGAGAAAGTGTGCTCCTCGGAGGAAGAATCGTTCATCGGAGAAGTCGGAGAAGACGATTGAAGAACGCAATTAAGTGAATTCGGCACATCAAGAGGTAAGTGGTTTAACATCTTTAGTTATTTGAAAGCATGCATGAATGAATTGCGTTCCTAAGATATCTTGACTATTCATCATCTTCTTGATTGTCTGTATATATCATGTATTCATTTTGGTCGAGTTCCTGACGTTCCGATCAGTGTAAATCACAGTTAGATGTTTGTTCGTGTTCTTGTTTTTGATTGAATAAAAAAGATCCTTCCTAGTTTATGTTGTATTTGTAAAACCATTAATTCTTGTAATTGTGAATCACACCACGTTCGCTGGTAGTTTCACAAAATTATCTATGAGACGCGATAGTTCTTGTTCATCCTCCTCCAACGTTGTGCCCTGTGAAAGAATCAGTGACTTGAATTCAAGTTTATATTCAATGTCAGTCATATTTCTGCTAGTGATTAGTCATCTTACCTTCACAGCTTCTATACCTTGATCGAAGTCCGAGAACGTTGTGGTTTGCGGTATCAAATTTATGTGAACACGGATAAGAAAAGTGATGATAGGAGTTGTGGTGGTGACTATATGTAAGGAGAAGTCACATGAGATAGTGAAGGAGGAGTTTCAAAAGGTGAAAGAGAATTTGGAATGGGAATCAGAGATGAAGAAAAGGTTTGCTCGAATGGATGAGGAGCTCACCGGAGCCAACGTGCCCACTCTAGTACCACCATTGCAGTTGTGCCTCCAAGCCCCACCGTTCCTACGCATTGTCGCGGGTCACCACCATGATGTTGCATCGCCATTGACGATAACCATAATCTCCTACACCACCAATCTTCTAGCAAGCTTCGCCACATTGTCTCTACCGTGAGTCGTGGTGACTCTTTCTATCTACTATCATTGTCACTCTTTCTTCCTTAACCGACTACGTCACTACCCTAACCTCCAGTAACGTCATGAAAAATAACCCTAAGTCTGAACATATGCACCTAATAACATTCATGGAAGTGGTAAACTCAAAGTGCTGTGAGCGTTCTGGTCATAGTCGTGCAAGGCGTTTTCTTCAAAGCATACTTCTTGGGGTATATGACCTTACATAAATATGCACACTGCATGATGGGTTATCTTGAGGAGGAGGCAATACACTCTTATGCAGAGTTCCTGAAGGAGTTGGACAAAAGAATATACAGAACATGCTAGCTCTAGTCATTACCATAGACCACTAGTAGCTCCCATCAAATTCCATTTTAAGGAATGATGTCATGGCTGTCAGAGCTGATGAGGCACACCATCGTGATGTCAATCACTTTGCTTTAGACATACACTACCAAGGGAGTGAGTTAAAAAAGATTGCAGCACTTGCAACTAACATTGGTTTTTTAACAGTGAATAGGAATTATGCTTCTTCTCATTTATAAGAAATTATTGAGAAGAGGAAGAAACTGTGGGCAGCAGATTGCTCAACATCTATTTTCAAAGATGTCACCGCAAAAGAAAAATGACGGAAAAAAGAAACTAAGTTTGGCAAAAAACTCTTCACCATTTTTAATCGTTGAATGGGTTTCTTCAATCGTAAATATATGTTTGGTCTGCCACCTGAAAGAGTTGGCTTGCTTATGCTCTTGGACAAGAAAATACCAAGAAAACCATAGAGATGCGTTCTAAATACATAAGCGGGGACCACTTTTTTTCTTCTCATTCACGTTCAATTTCATACAATTTCAAGATTTATATATAAGTGGGGACCACTTTTTATTCTTCTCATTCACGTTTCAAGATTTATATTAAAGTGAGGTCCATTTTTCTTTTATTTTATTTCACGTTGGCTAATCAAAATTGCATGAAAGTGGACCCAATTTTATATTTTATTTTGATTTATGTGCTAATTTCAAATTTGCACATAATAAACACCACTTTTTATTCTTGTTTTGCTTAAATTAAATAAATTTGAAATGTTACATATTTTTCTTATTTTTTCTTGTATATGAAATATTATTTTTAAAATAAATTTTTGATCAAAATTTTAAATAACCGTTCGCGTCATGCGAGATTTATTTTAAATAATAAATCTTGATTAAAGTTCCAAATGGTCGCATGCTCATGCAGAATTTAAGTCGAAGAGTTTCAATTTTTGTTTAGATTATCAAAAGGGTCACATGCGTCTATGATATCCGAAATGAAATTTAATTTTCAAAAACAATAAAAATATAAAAAATTCTCAAAAATATCAAATTCTCAAGTAACTTAATTTTCTTCTAGAACTACATATTTCCTGATTCTTCTTCCGTTGTGGATGTAGATACGTAGGAGCAAGGTCAATCCTTGTCGGACTCTTTTATTTCAAAATAATTAGTTTATTTTAATAGCTCTTCTTTTATTTCTTTTGGGAAGAATAAACATTCTATTAAACCACACTCGTTTTACTCATTCGATTAGAGATACCATCTTATGACGGGCGTTGTGGGGGTGCTATCTCCTTCCCCACACGTAACCGACTCCTGAACCCTAGACCCGGTTTCGCAGACCTTTCCATATTCTTTTCTTGGTTTTCCATAGTTTTTCGTAAAAACTATGGTGGCGACTCCTTATCTTCGATTTTCAAATCAAAACGTTTTTTTTTCTTTTTTCGGATCGCTGTTAGCCGTCGTCGACGAGGTCGCAACACTAACAACAGGTAGAACTTCTTAAAAAATAACTAAGGGGTGCATGTTAGAAGGGCAGTGTACAAAATTAGTTAGTAGACAGAAATGCTAAACTAGTTTCCTAATTGACAATAGGAAATTAAGGTGTGCACAAGTTCTTTTGGGAGAGGGAAATACAAGTAGAAGGTTGAGATGAGAGAAGGTAGGCAAGAATTAATGCAGGCTTGTGAGAGAATAGCCATTCTCCCATTTGTTCTTATTGTAAGTTCTCATTCTCAGTTTTTAAATCACTTCGGTTCAAACAAGATTGGTAAATTCTCCTTACCACCAAAAAGTGCAGCCTAATCACACACATTTCATTCATTTCAGTGTCTCAGATCATCTTCTCACGCAATTAAGCTAAAGACATGCAGAACATTCAATACAAATTCTCAAATTCAAAACCTAGCAAAGCTGAAACAACGAAAAACTAAAATTATAACATACCAAATTGGGGGTTGTGCCACGAGCCACAGCAACACTACCAATTGTATAATCCAATATTAAGGACCAGCCAATTAACCAAGCAACATTGAAAATAAAAGTAACCATCATTTGTATGAATATGAGAAGAAAATGAAGCACGAAATAAGGGTGTTAACACTGAATGATGCAATTAGACAATGGCAAGAAAAAAAAAAGACAAGAACATAAATGTTACATAAATTGTTGTACTATGTTAAAACATAAGGGAAAATAGAGTACCCTTCTCTAATACATATGTATGAGTAGTGATATGCGCTCCCTACAAAAGGACATTGACTAGCCAACTCTGCATAGCAAAAGATAAAAAGAGCAGTTGCTAAACCAGCAATCATAAAAGAAATGGGCAAAACGGGTCCATCCAACATGCTCCCGTGCAACTGCTCCCATTAGAAAATACACTCCAGCATCAATTGTTGAACCAACACCTGATCATCATATACCATTGTCAAACTTAATTTGCAAATTAATTAAGATGTTTTTATTGGAACTGCTTCTATATTGTTCTAATTTCCTTGGTTCTTATTAGTAAACATAGCTTCAAAACCACGAAATCCATCTAGGCTCATTTCTGAGTCATTTTATTTCCTATTTCCCTCATCTTAACCTAATTTAAGCAACTCTCAAATCTCCTATCCCCTCACACAAAAGTTCAAAACAATGGAAATAATGAAAACAAAACATGAAAACCAAGGATTTTCTCAAGCTTTTATGTTCATTTAAGGCCACTGTGCTCCTTGGTAAAGACAGGGCATTTCCAAAACACGGGGCAAGGGCACAAAGGTGAATAACCATTCAACTAACTTGTAATGCAAAGCTCAGACCACTGTAGACCACCGACCACGTCCAAATGCCGACCACCACAAACCACCGCACGCCTAAACATCGACCACCACAAACCACCACAACACTTAATCCAAAACTGGAAAATCAACAACACAAATGACGAAATAAAAAATTAAATCGAAAAATCAACCAAAATCAAACTTACAATGGAATGAGGATGCAATTTGAACAAAAATAGTGAAGAAATGGGACGACTTGGGACACAAGCGCACTGCGTTTTAAGGTTTACGGCTTCCGCGGACAACGAAGACTAAATGATATCTCTCTATTTTTGTTGTGTCCCGCTATGTCTAGAGTTTCTTTTATAGCAAACTAAACAAACTAAAACTAACTAAATGAACCCAAAAACTAACTAATTAGTTAAGTGCCCATGTGTGCACTACATTCCTCATTTTTCTTCCTAAATTGCTCTTTCGTGTTCCAAGAAATGCATAGCAAGTCCTATCTTCTTTCATTCTTCATCCAACATTCAACTTTCTTCTACAATGCAGTTTTTCAGTTCCTTTAATTGCTCCTAAAAATTTTAACAACCCAAGAATTTGAAATCTATTGAAAATTTACTAAAACAAAAAAATTAACTAAATTTTACTAAAATGTCTAAATTTTCTAAAAACGCAAATTCTTTATTTAAAACTAAAAATGACAACAAAATGAATGCTAGAAATATACAATTAATCCAAAAAGGTTGAATCAAACAGATGTTATCAGATATACATGAAGAATGATCATACAGAACAGAGTGATTTTCCAACGAGTGTCTCATTGCAACAAAGATCTTGAACTAGATCACTTCCTCACCAACTTCCATTGAAAACAGACCTAAATACACATCAATTTTCTTACTTGTTCTAATGAGAAATAGCCTTCCCATAATTAAAGTGGATATATGCCTTGAGTGCTCATCTTGCATATCCAAGATATAGAAATCAATAGGAAAAATTAATTGATTCACCTTCACTAACACATCCTCCAGCATATCTAGGGGTTGAGCAGTGCTCTTATTAGCCAATTAAATGACCACATTTTTTGGTTTAACTCCCTCAAGTGTAGCATGTGATACACAAAAGATGGCATTACATTTATAGAAGCTCCCAAGTCTAGCAGTGCATCAACATTTGTCAGCTCACCAATGGTACAAGGTATGGTTAACGTGTTTGGGTGTGTCAAGGTTGAAATTGTTTGCATATTTGCTTTCTTTAAATTTCTCTTATAAGTGCACAAATCCTTAAGAAATTTAGCATAACGTGGGATTTATTTGATGTCATTCAGCAGTGGTACATTAAACTCCATCTTTTTAAATGTATTTGTTTTAGCCATGGAGGTTTTTATCACTCTCTAGGCTAGTCCAAATAGAACTTTTTAGTCTCATATCTCATGATAGGCCTATTCTATTTATTTCTTTTATTTTCTTAGAAAATAATTGATTCTAGTACCAAAATTTTACCAAATTATGTAACAACATTCCAATATTTTTCGTGCTTCCTTTTAACAGATATTTGTTCAAGGATTTGAATCAGTATTTGAATTTGAATGTCAGTTACTTGAGATATTTGATTCATTCTTCGGTTACTAGAATCTTGACAGATTATTATCCCTCACAAAATCGTTCAGCCCACTAAAAGTGAGTGTTTACGTTAATGGGCATGTATTATTTGTGACCCATTTTCATGGATATGTAGATCATTTTTAACACTCCTTTTATACTAACAACACTCTTGGGCCCAGGACGAGTCAGTATCCAACAACTGTTGATCCATTTCTATTTTCTTTGTCCTTACAACTCTTGTGGGAAATGGTAGTGGAGTTTCTTTCTCGATCAATTCTGATTTTTCATTTTCAACAACAGGAATTGCTTCTTCATTAGTGATTTTTTTTTCTCACCACTCTCTGTCTCTTTGTCGGTGCTAAGTGCAATGGCACTCACATTTCCTAAAGGATTATCAACTGGTTGAGAATGTATAATTGCGGACTTTTGCTACTTCAACTCATTCAAAGCAGTAGTTCTCTGTCCCATTTTCATTTTCAAGTCTTGACATGAGCTACATTTGTAACTGGGAATTTTGTTCAAACTGTATAGTATAAGCAATTAGCTACTTCATTAGGTCTTTAAGTGCTGGTTTAAAACTTGCTTGCGGTTGTTGCGGGTAGATATTTTGTTGTTGTTGCCTCATAGGTGTTGGAAGGTACCTCTGCTGAGAGTTTTGCTAATTGTTCTGCCCACTTTGATTCAATGGAGCAGGCTGAAACTGTTGTTGAATATTATTCTAAGGGTGTGGTCTTGGCTGGTAAGGCAATCTTTGTTGTTGTGGTTATGCAGGTTATACTGGCCCATACCTCAAATTTGGGAGATCTCTCCATCTGGGTTATATATGTTGGAAAATGGGTTGTATGGTTGTTGTTGAGGAGGTTTATATACAATAGTTTGCCCTTGAAACACTCCAACAACCATCTCTATGGATGAATGAGATGTCTCTTGAAGTTGGGGACATGAATTTATATGATGCTCTACTAAACTGTAAATTTTGCATCCTTGCAGTTCGATGCATTGAATTCACTTGCTTGTTTAGTGCAAGTTGTATTACTAGTGATGTCAACTCAGTTAAGCATTATCTATCCTCTCGTTGTCCAAAAAAGTTACTTGTGTCTTATGCACTGCTCGGGTGGAGTTCCTAAAGTGGAATTGTTGTGTATGCTCTGCAATATTAGATATTAATTGCCTAATTGTAAGAGGTGTCTTGTCAATAAGAGCTCCTTCACTAGCTACATCAATTATACCCCTTTTTGCTAGCAACAGTCGCTCATAGAAATATTGAATCAATAGTTGCTACTAATTTGGTGATTTAGGCATGTAGAACATAGTTGGTTGAACCTCTACCAATACTCATATAATGTTTCTCCCTGCGGCTACCTAATCCCATGAATTTCCTTCTTTATCCAGACTTCAACTCATTACTATTTGTCCCTTCTTGTTGTCTTGACAGTTGGATGCAAAGAAGTTGGTATGTCATGTCTGGATAGTCAATTCCTTCAAGGTTCTTTCTCTATTGGTTGCCATGATCACATAAGTTCAAAAAACTCAGTTTTGTTTCGAGTAACTCTTTGAATCAATGCCAAAGGAAGTTGTCTAATGGATCAAATGGTTATTCCTCACTTCTCTTTGCAACCTCCTAAAGGTTCTATCAATCTCAGGGTCTAATGGATGAAGTATGTTGGTACTGGCTCTGATCATAAACCCTTATGAACCAAGCCAATATAGTACAATGCGGAAAACAATAGAAAGAAAATAATCAAGAAAACAAAGAGCAAAAATTAGTTAATAAAACCAATGATATGAATTTAAAATAATCAAGAAAACAAAGAGCAAAAATTAGTTAATAAAACCAATGATATGAATTTTCCAACAACGATATTAATTTGATAAACCATTTTGTCGTGTCCAGTATTCTAAAACTTTAAATTCCCTAATATAGCATAGGTCAAACCTAAGTCGTATTCTAAAAATTTAAATTTCCTAATATAGCATAGGTCAAACCTAAGTCGAATTCGAGAAAATACAAACTCATTGATTTCATTAAAAATTTTATTTATTTGGCAACTTACACTCAATGAGGTGGTTCTAGTATTAAAAACTACAAAATTACAATTGAACTAATAAAATTGGATAAGAAACATACCTAGATCCTAAACATAATTAAAATTGCAATTTAAAGATAATAACAAAACTACATTCAACATCAAAACTTACTCTACAAATAATGCAATTACAAATTGAAATTGAAACATATTGATAATCTCATATGAGATAGAGATATCTTGAAATTTCAAACTACTCAAACAGAATCCAATTAATCGAAGAATCACTGATTGAACAAGAATGAAATCTAAAAGGTACAAAAGAAAATTAAGAAAATAAACTAAAACAATATAATTTCATATGTAATCTAAGTACTCTATTCTAACAAAGAATAAAACTCCTATCAGTCATATATTTCAATTCTAAAATTCAAAATCAATTGGTGTAAATTGGAATGGAATAGTCCAAGGAATAATATGTGCATTACTGGAAAAACAAAAATAAACTCTAAAACTAGTTAAATAGTATATGACTATCATCGAACATAAAAAGTGCAAGAAAATAACTAAAAACAAAAGAAAAATGAAGAAACAAAAGAAAGAAAAATGAAACAAATCAAGAATCGTTAAACCATCATATCATCTTTGAAACTACAAAAAGCAATTGCTAACCCTAATTTCTTAATCTTATTACTAATCTTTCTATTATTAATAATTCATTCAATAATCGGAATAAAAAATAAACAGAAATAAACACAATATCAAGAAACTCAAAAACCTAACTAAAATTTCAAAAGTATACAGTATAATGGAAATCGAAATTTGTAACAAAAACAAGTAGTAACACTAAAATGAAGAAAGCAAAACTGGGAGTAAAAATGAGCAACCACATTGATGAATGAATCATAGCAGAGGAAGCATTATAGAGTGTGAATCGAAGAAAATGGCACCAAAGAAGAAAAAGAATATGATATTATGCAAAAACCCTCGTTTTTATTGCTCTCTCTTTATTTTTTTAAAAGCATAAAGTAATCAAAAACATAAAAGTGCACAAAGTTAAATTCCAAAACTAACAGTGTGTTTATATTCAATGACGGATACTTTTAAGCAGCGAGAAAATACACTGAAATTCTGAAAAACGAAAAAAACTTTCGTTTTAAAACTATCCACTCTCCCTTACGAAGAAATAGGAAAAGTTTGATTTTCTAAATAAAAAATAATTTAATTATAATAAAATAAAATATAAAAATATTTATTTTTATTTTAAAATAACAAATAATTAAATTTATAATAGTATATATAATAATATAATATATATATG
>Ga0123340_1000834_pt1 | contig 23245 bp, 10 predicted proteins | sample SirMexnodulemix_FD_89961 | JGI IMG/M metagenome (GOLD analysis project Ga0123340, IMG submission 89961) | Root nodule microbial communities of legume samples collected from Mexico - Siratro Mexico nodule mix | ecosystem: Host-associated > Plants > Roots > Nodule | place: Mexico: Nepantla...
AAAAATAACCATAAAATCCCTAACTTAAACAAAATCCCTAAAAATCCTATAATTAAAACAGAATAAATGCTAAAAAATCCTAACAACTCTATACTTAATTAACCAATTATCAACAGTTATCAGCATTCATCTAGCTGAAACCTTTTTAGAATCTCCTTTGCATATTTCCCTGACAAATAAAAATCTAATTCTTCTTTTGAGTGATTTGTATACCTAGAAAATAGGTCATAAGACCAAGATCAGTCATCTCAAAGACATCCTTCATTTCTTGCTTGAATATATTAATTAGTGCTGGGTTGCTTCTTGTCACCAAAAGATCATCAACATACAAAGAAATGATTAAAATATCAACGTCAACTGCTTGACATAGAGTGTAGCTTTAGATTGGCTCTTTTGAAATCCCAAACTTAACAAATGATTAATTCTGCTATACCATACTCTAGGGGCTTACTTCAAGCCGTATAAAGCCTTTTTCAGCAAATAGACTTTATCTTCCTGTCCTTTGATGCAAAACCTTTTGGCTACTCAACATGAATTTCCTCTTGCAAAAAACCATTGAGAAGGGTTGACTAGACATCCATATGAAACACTTGCCACCCGTTTTGTGCAATAATGGCAAGTATCAACCTTGTTGTGCCATGCCTTTCTACTAAAGCAAAAGTATCAGCATAATCGACTGTAAAAATTTGAGAATAACCCTTAACAACAAGCTTTGCTTTGTGCTTGTTTAAGGAACCATTAGGATTGAATTTTGTTCGAAACACCCACTTCAGCCCTATGATATTTCTGTCATGAGGTCTTGGAACCAACATCCAAGTTTTATTTTTTTTTTTATCATGGACATCTCCTCTTCCATTGCAGCTAACCATTTATGCTTAATAACAACTTCTTCAGAATTGATTGGTTCACATACAAGTATATTGCACACTACTACATTGCTTCTTTGATAGATGTCAAAAAGCAACTTTGTTCCTTGAACAAGTTGATCATCTACTGTATCTTCAAGCTCTAGTACAACATTATGATTCTTCTTTGAGTCACTCCAGAACCATTTTTCATCCTCATGAAGTGCACTTCTTTGCTTATAAGAATTTTTCCAGTTTGAGGTTGAAAAATCTTATAAACTTTAGAGATTGTGGTGTATCCAATAAATACTCCAGGTTTGGCTCTTTTGTCAAGCTTATCACGCTTAACCTGAGGTACATGTGAGTAACACAAGTAACCAAATACTTAAAAAAAATCTAGAGAATGTTTAAAACGAAACCAAGCTTCAAAAGGAGTTGATTTTGTATAGCTCATGTAGGAATTCTTTTTTGAATAAACACAATTGTACTTGCAGCAGCCCATAACTTCTTTGGTAATTCCTTTTGATAAAGCATATACATGGCCATCTCCATGATTGATCTATTTTTCCTTTCACTCACTCTCTTTTGTTGAGGAGTGTAAGGAGCTGTCAATTGATGCTCAATCCTAGCTTCATCACAGAATTTTTGAAACTAATTATCTTATACTCTTTCTTATTATCATGCCTCAATATTTGAATACAACAATTGCCTAAATTTTCAACGTTCTTTGAATTTACATACCATTGTAGTTACTTTTGATTTGTATTTAAGAAAATAAATCTAACACATTCTCATTAGGTCATCAATAAAAGTAAAATAATAAAGACTTCCTTTTAGTGATGGAGTTCTTTGTGGTCTAACAATATCGATTTGAAAAAGCTGCAATTTTTTACTTGCCTTCCGACTACTTTCAGGAAATGATATCCTTGTTTGCTTTCCAAATTTACAGGCTTCACATCCAACTAGCTTTCTGTCAAGGAAGGAACTCCACAGATTAGTTTATTTTCAGCATGTAGTTCATTCCCGAATGATGAGAATACCCAACTTGTTGTACCAAAGATCAACTGAGCTTGTTGTAACTGAAAATACAGCCTGCTCCTCCTTAAATGGATCAAATGAAAAGTTCTTTATCTTAACATTTCAAGGCCTGATGGATCTTTAATTATGTAACTATTTTCTTCAAAGATAACTTTGAACCCTTTCTCAAGCAGTTATCTAACACCAAGCAAGTTTTGATTAATTTCAGGTACACATAAAATATCAAAAAGGGTTTTTTTTACCCGTGTAGCTTGTTATAGCTATTGATCCTTTTCCTTTTATTGGAATTTGTTCATCGTTCCCGATTTTGACCCATTTGACTTCGGTGTCACTCAAACGCATGAACAATTCTCTGTCATAAGTCATGTGATTGGTGCAACCACTATCTATCAAACCAAGATTCACTTGTTTTAGAGAAAGAAGTAGCAACAAAGAGCTGGTCTTCATCCTATTGTGCATATTTTCTACATCAGCTATAACTTGTTGGATATTTACTCTGCAAATTATAACTTTATGTTCAATCTAATTGCACTTATTGCACTTTGCATATGGTCGCTTCCAGTGACCCATTTTTCCACAATGTTGACAAGGTGGGTAATTTTTCTTTTTACCTTTGCCTTTGTTTTGATTTTTGTTGTATTCTCAAAGTGTTTGGCTAGAAGTGCACCTTCAACAACACTATCTTCTCTCGTCAACCTTTGCTGCTCTTGTATGCTTGCAAGGCATGTAACACTCCTGTCAGAGTGATCTTTGACAGATCTTTTGTGTTCTCCACTGAGGTTATGGATGCTTCATACCTCTCAAGTACCGTTAACATAATTTTTTTCAACAATTTTGGAATCAGCAAAGTCACTGCCCAACAATCTTATCTTGTTGGCAATACCCAACAATTTGTTTGAGTATTCCTTGAATGTCTAAAACTCTTTCATCTTTTGTAACTCAAATTCTCTCATTGAATTAAGCATCTTCATGCTTCGTATTTGTTCACCTCCACTATATTCCTCCTTTAGATAATGCTAAATTGCTTTTGTTGATTTGAAAGCCATGATTCTTGTAAATGGTTTGAGAAATACCAGCAAACAGACACACATTTGTCATTGCCTTTCTTGTTTTTTTTGTGACTTTTGATCTGGGCATGATAGGATTATCCGGTAGTGGAATTACTTCATAATCTTCTTCATAATCCTCTTCCATAGCTTCCTAAAGATCAAATGCCTCCAAGTAAGATTCCATTCTCACTGTCCAAACGTCATAGTTTACCTCATCAAAGACTGGGAGAGCAGGTTTGGAAACACAGATAAGTCTCTCAGGAAGAGAGCTTTGGTACCAATTGTTGTCTTTTAAGAGATAATGACATTAGAAAAACAAAGAATAAGATGGTGAAGAAGCAGAAAAAATGATATAAGAGAATAAAAGTAATAGAGCCTACTGAATCATATATTTTATTTCAATGTAACTTAATTTTTGAACACATTCATAAATAACTAATTAAAGGTCATATCCCATGATTCTAGCAACCAGTGCTAATAACTTGACTAAAAAGTAGAAAATAGCTAATGACAGATTCTACGTAAAAACAATTTGACTTATTCAAACTAAAACAACTGTGAAAACTTCCTAAAAATTTACAACCAACATGGAGAAACCGAATAAGGGTTAGTGGGGAAGGAGAAAGGGAACTTAGTTTTACAAGAAAATTTCATGTAAAGTTGACAACAATCTAAGTTTTGGAAGGATAAGTGGATAGGTGAGGAAGGTATAATGTATACATACCTAGACTTTATAATAATTTCATTCTAAAGGAAGCAAACATTAAAGACTATGGCAGTGGGAATGAAAATAAGTGGAAATGGATACTTGAATATAGAAAGAGGTGGTTTGTGTGGGAAGAAAACCAAGTACCACGATTACTGGAAAAAGCTTAACAGAAGTTAATCTTAACAGGTTTCGAAGAGCTATGGAAAATTAAAGCCAATCCATCTGCTGTATTTGTAACTAGGGATAATGTAATACACAAAGGATTAATGCAGTTGATTCCAGGACATGTAAGGTAGCCATTGATAAGAAAACCGAAAGAAAATAGATCAAATAATAATAAAAGAGTCGGAACCACACAAGCAAATAATATATTTTTAACCCAAAAATTTAAGATGTTAAATTTGTAAATTTTTTTTATATATTACTTAACTTTTTTATTATACTTATAAAGACATAAAAACTCATGCAACTCATGAATAAGTATGAGTTCAGTACCACATCGCAGTAATGAACACCATTTCCAAATGTTTTCTACTCCTAGTTTACAGTAATTGGAAATATTATGGATTGCAATAATTTGCCATATTTGGGATCAGAGGAATCACATCATCTTTAATAATTAATAATGATAAGGTAGAGCAGAAAGAGATATTTGCAAAGGCTTGTATCAACAAACACATAAATGCCAGTGTTTCATATTCTGGTGTTTACACATGCATTAAATACTTGTCATAAGAGAGATAAGGAAAAGATATATAAGATGCCTTGTAGTTTAAAGGAATAGCTTGGAGTGGAAAGGTTAGTAAGAGATCTGCATTGAAGCCTGAATTGGTGAAATGTGTAGTAGAAAAGTGCAAAAGTTATGACAGAGGTGTATAATCTCCTCCAAATGAAGATGCTAAATCTCTAATCTCACCAGTCCACGGAGCTGTCTATGGGAAGCAAACTGTGTATAAAGGCGAAGGTGAATGTCAATTCAATTGTGAAGACAATGTAGCCTCCGTTTATAGACAGGGGAAGGGTTGTTGGCAGATGTGTAAGTTAATTGATGCTTTAGTAACATTTTGGGACTATTCTACATTCTCCTGTCTTTTTCGTTATCTTTTTGTATAAATATTATAGTTGTAAAAGGATTGGAAGATCTATATATTTTATTTTCTCTTTTATGTTGAAAAAAAATATTTAAGACGATATCATTTTTAGTGTTTCAACTACGACTAATACTTTTAAAATCGACAATAGCGCTGAGTTAAAATAAAAAATTGAAAAATGCCATATTCAAGTTATCATTAAAATATCAATAAAATCTTTGACTAATTTATAGTGTTACAACCAAAAACTCTAAGTTGGCCCTCCACTGTTGCTCACGGAATTAATATTAGAGAATTAAAAGAAAAAGAAAAATAAAAATGTGTGAAGCATCTTTAATAAGTAATAGAAAACTCACAAGAAAACAAAGTAGAAAAAATGGTTAGGAAGTAAAGATGGGACAGAGCACAGTGAAGTGAATTGTGTTAGCTGAATGAGACAGATGTTATCTGAATATGACTTTGTCATTCAGAGAAAGGGAGTGTGGTCCTGCAACCATGACCAGCAAAAACCCAGCTAGTGCATAAACATTATTAAGCAGGTAATTTCTTCCAACTGGGACACCAATCTATCTTCATCTTCTTCTTTCTTTCTTTTCAATTTATCTCATAAGGCTTTACTTTATAGTCGGCTCTTGTCGAATAAGCCTTACCAAACAAACTTGTTCTTTACAATAGCTAGGGTTCTACAAGACCATAATAATAATGAAAAAGAAAAACTCCTTAACTTAGATTCTAATTTATAATCATGCTCTATTTTACGTATTTATTTACTTTAATGTGAATAGATAAGTATTTGCTTTATCCTAAATGATTGTAACTTTTTTTTTTTTTTATTTAAATTTGTATTTAATCGTGTTCTCAGTTTTCACATAATTTACTCTTTGCTTCAATAAAAATAACGTATTCATTAAAATATTAGATATTTTAATAAAATTATTTAATAATATAGTATATTTATTGTTGGTTTTAGGGATGTAGAAAGAGTATTATTACGTTAGTAAAAATAGTATATTACCTTAATTACTAGCCGAGCACTTACTCTCGGACAACCTGTTCTATAAGTATTTTATGCGAAAGTAATGTTTAGAGAAGCCATTTAAATAAAAATCAATGTCAGTAAAAATGGAAAAAATGTTTAGAATAAACTGTTAATTTCACCCTCTTGAGTATTATCGTCTCTCTTAAATAATTCTTAAATTAATAAAGTTATACAAATAATTCCTTAATTGAATATTACAATTACTTGAGAAATTAATTACAATTTTTTAGTTAAGAAATCACTTGGGAGAAAAGCTTTCATAGGCATGGACGAAATTTATTCAAAAGATTTGCACTAACATAATTTAAATTTTTTAAATTCAATTTAAGTCCTTTACTCGCGTTTCTCAATTACTATATAAAGAGTATGAGATACATTTTATATATTTAAGTTATATACTTTTATTTCATATAAAATACTAATTTTATAAGGAGAACGTCATAGAAGGAAAAAACATTTTTCTTTTAAATCAATTGTACATCATCCTGATGCACATCACGTTTTTATTAGCATCTTTTCGATACAATTTACATGAATTTCCCTATGTTTTTTTCGATACAATTACCTTAAATCACGATATAAGGGAGAACATAAAAAATGTACACGAAGGAAAAAAATGGTTAACATTGAATTGAGAAAAAAAAATAAGAGTAATAAAGAGTTATACATTTACAGAGATGCCAAGAGCCAAAAGCTATGAAATCTAGCTTTTATTAGAATTCCATGAATGTCCAAAGAAAACCAAAAGAGTAAAAGGAAAAACACTGAACTATGCCTTTCTTTTCTGCCTATGTTTTTTTTTTTTTTTCTCTTCTTTTTGGTTTGATAAAAATTACAGCTTTGGTGTAACTGTGAGATTCCCTGCACAATAGGGGGATGGGGTTAGTGCTCCTTGCGGAGAAGAAACAATACTTGTCATCTGATGTTCATTTCATTTGTATAATCCTTCCTAATTCATGAATTTCCGGCAGTTTGGAGCTTTACATAGGCAGGGAACTTTGAATTCATCTGGCTCATCAGGATCAAACAAGTAGTCATACCTGCTCAAACCAAAACAATCAATATCAACTACAAAGAACATGCACATGCATCCTATAACATACATGCATAAGAGGGGGAGAGACATACGTTAACTCGTCACCGGCAGACACAATAGTCTTAGCAATGAGAACAATCCGGCTCTCATCATCACCGACACTCATGATTCTTGCATAGCAATTTGGCATGCACTGTAAGAATATGAACAAGAGAACAGATCAGATGAATATCAAGGATTGAGAATCAGAGAAAAATTATGTATATAAAATGTCAATTCAAGATAGGTTGACTCACAGAATGATTGATGAGCCGTGCTATATTCCCTTTATCAGTGGCATCTACTACCACTTCTTCACTTATCTTAAACAGCTGCCAATACAAGAGTAGGGCGTTTTAGTTTGATAACACAACATATAAATAATATGATGACCAGTGTGATTGTATATTAATAGGCAGACAGAGGAGAATTAACTCACATAACAATCTTTGCCTTCTAATCTATAGCGTGCCTCCCTCAAATCTGCAATGCTGCGTCTCACTTGTTCGCCACGATATTCAAGAACCTGCTTAAGATTAAAATCATGCTCACTATTGCAACAGATCAAGGTTGTACATGGAAAGCTCAGAAAACATAAAGGATCCAAGGGGAATCATTTTATGTATCTGCTAATGTTAGAATCATAATTAAAGCAATGGATGATAAATTTTGCAAACATCTGAAGCAGGAACCGGCCTATAAGAATCTCAGGACCAAAAGCCACAAGGGGTAAAAAAGGGCAAAGGAGATGGTAATTAAACTTTGTCCGTCTTTGCATGATTTAGAAAATGCTTCATGAGCCTGTATTTGCATTCAAAAGCATGCCGACAGATACCATGACATATTAAATGCTTTTTAATGTTCTACCGTATGAAATTACTTAAGAAAACAAAAGATTGTCAAGGGTTCGTTTAGTTTTAGCCAACATTTTCTGTTTCCATTTCTCGTTTTTAAAAATAATTACAAAATTTCCAGTATCACCACCATATTTTATACAAATTTATGAAAAAAGAAACAAAGACGAACTTATATATTTACTTATGAAATAGAATGTTTCCTACAATCAAAGAGGCGCCTAAGAAATTCCGTTGAAATGAATCACTATACTATATTCTTCACTATACGTAAATACTAGTTGACAAATCCAAAGAAAACAGCTTTGGAAATGGGTATTCTTTGCAGGACAGGACTAGGTTGCAATAGAGTAAAACCTCAGTTTTGGTAAAACTGAGTGACATTTGCCACATTAGCAAAGTGGCTATTTCTGTTACATACATATTGCTGAGTTTAGTCCCACAATCGGAGGTTTTATTCTATAACTTTATTAGGTTGTAATGATGGTTTTCCGAGAGGGTACCCGTTTATGTGCTTCTCAGTTTCATGCAAAAAATAGAATAGAATATATCACTTCTTCTGCTGTACTTCCAAGTGCTAAAGTAGTCCAACACCTTATGGATCTTCATAATACTAATAAAAATATCTATCGTTGTTGATTGATAAACACAAACAGGTTATGGTTCTTTGTAATGTTATCATACTTGAGCATGACATACATACCATTTCTCCTTCTTGAATATTTCTACGTGCAAAGAGGCCCCATCCATGTATACCCGATCTACCAAAGCAAACCCGTTCATTTTCGGTTCTCTGCAATCATACACGAGTACCCATAAAACAGTCAGAAAATTGGCCACCGAAGCAAATAATCCACCTTAGAAAGAGAATAGTTACCTGCAAGTAGTAAAGACGTTCTCTGAATGAAGAAAATGCCTGGGGTTCATGTACCACCTGTTTGATGAAAGAGATGAGGAAAAATACGTGAGGCAAACAAAGGAGGGAGAGAAAGTTTAAATCTTGAAATTAGAGTTAAAAGAACGAGTTAGAAAGTCTCCTGTCATAAAGAATTCCAACATAATTTTCAAAAGGTAAAAAGGCTTACTCTGGGTGTATTTAAACTCTGTATTGCATCTAAAGGATGGTGACAGTGACCCCTCACTTGATGAGAAACAGCCTCATCCGCAGCTCTCTAACAAGAAGAAGAAATAAAAGTCAGATGCGGAGTATTTTATTTTATAAAGTTGCAAAGAAAATTTCAGAGGCAACAGCGGATAACTGAGTCCAAAAGATGAACATGGAAAGAAAGAAATCAACGCAAGAAAAGCAGTAGCCATGATATTTCATAATACGCTCCACATACAACTTTGCATCCATGCAAGCGGCAGCTGCCCGTACATTTTGGTGAAGCAGTATTAATTGTCGGCAAAATACATACGATATTGGTATGTTACAAGCAAACATATCCTTAACGTTTAAACAAAAAAAAAACACCTTCACTAGAAATAGAAACAGGACAATTAATATATAATAAATATCACAGACCCTGTTATGACGTTGAAGTACTATCTTACAAACATTCAACAACATGAACAACAATTTTCTCCAATCTACCTTTTTTGTATGGTTTGTTCTTTGAAAGATACGGCACCTAGCAGCAGAAAACGGCTCATGCTCAGCGTTATCAATAGGAGTGACATCTTGCTTTCTTCTGTTAGACGAGATTAACCTTGAACCAGTTTTTCTCTTAGTTTGGAGAAGGCTTTTGGTTGAAATGACCCCAAGAGGGGTTTGCATAATCAAAACAGTATCTGGATTGGGAGCCCTGCAAAAAAAAATAAAAAATAGACGTGATTAAGATGAAAGGTTGAAAGTAAGATAAGAAGATTAATCTTTCTTGATGTTCTTTGTAGGAGGATATTAATCCTTCTTAGTCATAATTGAGGATCACATACCTGTGGTAAGCACAATAAGAGACCATTTTTGTTGTCTGCCTGCCATTTTTCTCTAAACAATGTAACTGCATTTAATGGAGAGAAGTTTAATAAAATTGTCGCAGATAAAACACTCAGAATGTGTTCGGGCTCTATAAGCAAACAATCTAAGTAGAATGCAGAATAGAAAATAAAATGAAAAAAAAAGAAAAAACAAAAGAGAAGATAGTGAATGATTCTGTTATCAGAACACTAAATGAACAAGGGTAATTCTCCTTTACAAGGATTGCCACTTCCCAACTTGAGTTCTGACTCAATTCTTTCACAATTACTGAGAATCCAACTGTTGTAACCACCCCAACTGTTTTCGTTCATTCTTAATGCACACTTTCCATGTCCTCTCCTCCTTCTGAGGTCTAACAGGATATAACAACAATCAAGTCTTATCTCACTAGATATGGTTCAGCTACATGGATTAATTGATGCCAATGGACCAAATCAATAATATATCCTAGAAATTCTTCTTGTACTATGAAATTGGTGTCTTTTATTTTTAGTAATGGTTATCAGTTATGAACCCTAAACTCATACGATCAGTTATCAAGTGATATAGGTTTAATTGAAACAGGGAAGTAAATTGAAATTTTCCATTGAACTTGCTAAAAGAAAGATTCAAATCACAAGATATTAAGCAAGCCTATTCAATCAGAGTGAATTCTCACCTCCATTCGATAACCGGCCCTTGATGCACACATGGCATGGAAATAAGTAGAACACTTGCAACATTGTGTACACGAGCCATGAATTTGCTTACAAATAACACAAATCTGAAAATTCAAGTAAGGCAGACTTTAGAATACATTTGTAAGAGAGGGCCAAGAGACATCAAAAGGAAACCCAATGCAAGAGGCTCCCACCAAATGGAGTTTGGGGAGGCTAGATAAACATAGGCTTACTTTTGCAAGCAAATATAGACTGTTTCTAGGATTCGAACCTGTGACCTCTAGGTCACACGGAAGCAACCTTAAAGTGGTGCCAAGGTTCATTCTCACCACGAGATATCTGAATGATAAAATATAAAGTAACTCGAAGACTATACCATTTTCTTTATAGCACACGCAATGATAAAATAATCAAATCAAACAGAAACTCGTCCAGTTTTCAAAGTGGTGAGAAGAAATTTCCACTTTGTGGGATATGCAAAGAATAAATCCACTTTAACTGATGACTAACATTATAAGGGGAAAGTTTTCGTATCGGATATCCCACCTTCACAAAAGAATTTGATGGAATACTTAGAATACCCAAAGCAGGCTCCATCTTCTCATCACTAGCAAAAGAGACTTCAGGTCGAAACCAAGCACAAGTTACATGAACCCATAATGTGTCAACGTCAGTTGGCTTCAGAGCACCACCTGGGAGTCCAAAAATAGTTTAAGAGCACAAAATTCTTGTCATCAAAACAGAGATAGAAACATATCGGCAGAGCTTCTGGTCGCATGAACATTTATGCAATAGTAAAAACCTTTATGTTGTGCCAAAACGTGATTAAATAGTCAAGCAGAGCCATTGTCAGCCATTATAAGTAAAATTGATGGCAGGTGTATATAGGTTAAAAGAACCAAGTTGCAAGCTTACATCAATGGGTGATAATGTAAACTCATGGTAAAGGGTAAAAAATATTCTTAGACAAGATCAAGTTGATTTATATGAACACACAAGGTTAAAAAAAATTAGGCAGGACAGTTCCAAATATCACGGAGGACATTTGAAACATTGTCAAAGACATACCTTTTACAGGACAAAGACAACACTCCCGCTTGATGTGAGGTGTTTCGCAAGCCTTACAGACCCAAGATGTAAAATCTCGAACATTTCTTGCTCCATAGCATTCTTGATGAACAGCTATTTGACATCTGCAAATATATAATTTATTTGTGAGTTAATCGCAATGGAATTCATCATGCATACACAGTGTAACCACAAAATTCTTGCTTCATAATTCAAGCTACCATAAGAAAAAGATGTTTGATTTTTATTGACAAAATAGTTTCACTGGCAAAAGGCCAGACCTATATGCATCAATGACAAGGCTGTAACAATGATTACTCAGAATGGTAAGCTGTTTATGATATTTCAAAATACAGAGAAAATTAAAGCCGAGTTAAATCATTATTGGCTACAATATCTGTAGATACATGCAGCATCTTGAATCCCTATCACTTTATGCGTTGAATATTGACCAAATGAAAAAAAAAAAAAATGAACTTAAACGGTTACATTACCTGTTGCAAATGATAATTTTGTTATAGTCCCAGTCTTCAACCCATCTACAAACAGCACAGCGTTCTGTAGTCCACTTAGCATATACAGGTTCATACTTCTCTGTCAGAGAAATAGTTTGCAGTACAATTATCACTATGAGAATTTCATACGGCAAACTCATCAAATGAAAAGTTGTACGCAAACAGAATGAGTGAAAGGTCACCTTGCAAGAAGGTAAGCAACTTCTGCTTTCTTTCTTTCAGAGAAGGTTTCTTAGGTTTGGCAGGAACTTGAGCAATAGCATGAAATTCTGCCAACTGCAGCATCTGAGAAGTCAAACAGCATTGTATTAGTTGTACGCATTATGTCTTAAGAACAAAGACCTTCACCTCCCCTCTCCGCAACGAAAAACGCCAACCAATATTATGTGTTCCCAGATTCTCAATTTCCATAGGGCACTATTACTTCATTAGCATTTTAACAATAAAGAATACAAAATTCAAATAAGAACTAATTCATAAGATGGAAAAAACTTTAATTAACAATTAAGGTAGTAGTAGGAACAAGAATACCGTGGTCTACTTATATATAATAAGCCCAGAAGTATATTAAATATATAAAAGAGGGTGGTTGAACACTTGAACAATCTTAATGGACTAATAATGACCACTAATTAGTATATTTTCAGCACAAAGAGACAAGGGAATATTATTAAAATGAAATAAAATAGCCATATACAAACCCATTGTTCCAGAGGTAGCATGGAGTCTTTTACCCTAATGCTTGTTCTCCAATTTCTTGATTTGGAACCTGTGTGTCGTTCCCATTCACTAAGTGCTTGCTTTTCTGCCCCACAAAACCCACACTTGCACACAACTCTGAAAGAGACAAACACACATCATAACCAAAAAAATTCAAGAGAGGAAATTAATCATTTTCCAATCTAGAAGTAATAACAACAGACGTTCAAAATTGACAGTGGTGAATTTGAAAAGTTATAATCACAATATGAGATGTTTGAATGAACAGCTACTTTATATTTTACAAAAGCTGTGCTAGCGCCTTAAGACTGCAACTAACTATATCCAGTATATCTGGCACAAATTTTGGCGGAAATTTGATCAGTGTACAAATGGAAGACAAGTTGGAATTCTTCCCAGGGTTATGAGTGAAAATAAGAATATTCTTTGGGCATAATTTCTTATAAGAGTATCCACTCTTAAAGAACTACAATAAAAGAACATAAGCAAGAATTTCCTGTAAGTTCCAACCAGTGTCATTCCTTTTTAGCAAAAAAGATCTCATTAGCAAACTAATGCTGCATTCTCCCTCTAAAGCAAAATCACAAATAAGATTATATCATATAGGTATTTGTTGAATGTAACGGGCTTAGCCCATATTTCTATTATTCTATTACTATTTTTACCTATAAATAAACAACCATATGCGTGTATTTTACACAAGAGAGATTAATCTTATATTATTTTTTTCCTTTATTTTAATAGTATTAATTGCTTGAAAAAGGCATTAATATATTATTACTTACAACATGCTTTAAATATAACAATGATTAAAGCAATTTTAAAAATGAATAAATTAGTAAGACTATGATAGTCACAACAACGGACAGAAAAAAAAGTGCCAAATTCTTCTCAAGGACTTCGTGCTTACGAATGAAGGCTTGGATAATATACACCTTCCACACCATTGCAGAGAACAGTGACCCTATTTGGAAGCACTAGCTGCCCATTGTTTTTGTTCCACCTGCATCAAAGCATCCACTACAGTTAGAAATGATACAATACAAATAATCTAAAACATTTTTTCTTAAGTGCTACAACAATTTCTTTGACACACTCCTTATAGGGAAATTTCATTCAAGTCCCACTAAATAGGCAATGAGACCCACATGATTTAATGGGCCTCACATAAATTTTACCCAATAGAAAAAAATGTTCTTTTAGCACTCCTCTTACCAAATACAAATATTCTAAATTGGTACATGAATTTGAATCAAAACGGATAGGCTTCATGAGAGCTTTAAATTAAGTAGTCAAGATTATGTCACAAAGCCAGGGCCGGAGAAGATAAATAAGAGGACAATAATAGTCTTACTTGACTTTTGGATGTGGTTTTTCTGAATCAGATAACTCAAAATCAAACTTGGCTTTGCAAGTAGGGCAGTAATAATCAGTGCCTTCAAGATTCTACGAAAAAAATAAATAAATAAACCAATCAGCAAAAATCAAAATGTCTCTTTATGAGCTTCAAATGCTGACAAGTGGCAATATCAAGATATCAAGTAATGGGTAAACCTTGAAAAGGTTGCTAGAAATTTTGTCACATTCTGCATGCACCCACACTTTGCATCCATCACAGCGCACCTAATTCGGAGGGGACATTCGCAAAGGTAAAAGGAAAAAGTTAATACTGAGCAATATAGTCTTTTGAGCAGAAAAGAGTAACCTTAATTACTTAACAGGATTTAGCTACTTACCCAACTTCCACTATCTGAATGATTCCAAACCTTCTTGCATATGCCACAATAATGCTTTGATTTTGTTAACTGAAAAAGAAAGTGATTTAAAAGACTGAAAAAATGCTAAACAACTCCAGAACTTCAATTATGATGTTTTTTTTTTCCAGACCTAAATACAATCGGTTAGAAGAAAATAGAAGAAATACAAACCCTGGCACATGTTCTACACAGGAATTGGCCACCGGGTGAATCACTTGTTTTCTTTAACATCTTGTAAGGAAGGCCCAACCCACAGGCTTCACAGGGCCGTGTCTCTTTCTTATCAAATAAATCCTGCAATGCAATTCAAATCAATGAATCATTGAACTTTGGCAGAATTCGTCACTTATACAGAGTAGTAATTACACAATAAAAGCTTAAAGAGAAAGCATGCCAAGTAAAAAACTAACAGTGCCAGAGTCAATTTCCAGTGGCAAACTAAGTACTCTGTATCCCATAATGAGTGCAAATGAGTCATCCTAAGTTTTTTTATACAGACCAAAACTGCAAATAAATATTACTGTAGATGAAAGGGTGTAGAAATTTCACAAAATTAACCTTATAATTAATCCTTTTTACAGAAATCAATGCGGCAGCACAACAATATTCTAGAAAATAATTTTAGGGGTATAATTGAAAAAAAGTACTGTAATTGATACTCCGTATTACATTGAAAAACTAAAATGATAATGTACTTAGTTTAACACTTATTTTTTCTTCTTACCTCCATTCCTGTATATACAGACTCTTGAAAGTTTTCTTGTACTTTTTTATATGTCTTTCTTCAAATTGTTTCATGCATTAATTATTTTTTTATTCATCAAAATACACCTAATTACTTTTACAAGGTCTGTACTAAGCAGCAAACAATATTCCTTCTCACCGAACTATCAGATTGTAGAAAAAAAATTGTTTCTATTTTTCTATTATTTTCAGAATTTATTTAAGATAATATTAATTACTCAATGTCAATTATGCCCTTAGTTAACATTTATGTTTTTTAATTAATTTGATTTATCCACCTATTGTGTTGTAAAAAAAAAAAAAAAAAAAAAAGTAAAATAAAAACTTCATACTATTTTATTAAGATTATGAAAATTCATTACATGTTTCTACATAAAAACCTTAAAAGGCAGATAACAAGAATGGAGGGAGTTGATGCTGTAAGTAATAATTAAAATAAACTCTTCTCTCCATTGTGAGGATAGACAAAACGTCTAGTGTGCATTAATTAATTATGTTTGAAGACAATTAAGTAGAAAGGGAATGATAAGCCCAATAATCTTAGTGAAATTTTGAAAAAATAATACAAATTGTTAAGCAATTTAAAGCTTTTAACTACATTAACAAACTTTCTAATTCTTATAGGCATGGAGATGGAATTAGCTTTCCTCAAGTGTCCTAAATACAATGCAGCAGATGTTTAACAGCCATTCAGCCACGCAGTTCCCAAATTGGTGGCAAAAGAAGAAGCCCTGTAGTTGACTTACCTGGTTCAGAAAACGATATCCTGCATAATGGTTTGAACGAGTGACCTCCTGAAAGGCTTTCAGAATTGAATCATCATAACCATTGCTAGTAGCTGCTGTATTTATATCTGCTACCAACTTCTCTGTGAAACCCCTCTCCGCCAAAAATGCCTCCTCTATTGCCATTTGGAAGTCAGAAGGATTATAGAAACTCAACTCAGACTGCCCCTGAAACCTAAACCAAGAAACATAACGCTAGTAAGCAAAAGCCCTTCCACAAAGAAAAGTGGCTAATGTAAACAAGCAAACAGAAATAACCAACAGCAATTCCACACCTGTCCACAAAATCCACAAATGGAAAAATCATCCCATGCTTCACCCATGCATAGTCCTGCCCAAATCACCAAAAACACAATAAATACTCCACAAGTTTCTCCATATAGGAAGTAATTATTCATACAGTTACACATTGCATAATACATACCCTTTGATTCTCATTCCCCGCGTACCCAAGAAACATGACACAAGCTGCATCAGCTATACAAGACCTGAGAACCAACTCAGGTGCCTGACTCATAGGATCAATAACAATGGCAGGCCAAAAAGGTTCCTTTCTCCCAGCTTTGGCCCACACTATGTCACCTGCATAAAAATCTTCTGGCCCAAACAACCCATTTCTCCTCTCCTCGTTATTCTCCTTCAAACCCATCAAACCAACTCCTTCCACCTCCAAAAACCTTTCCCTCTCATCTTCTTCAACCAACACCCCACCATGCCTCAAGGCCAATGCCCCACCACCAGGCAAAGTCGAACACTTCCTCCTCTCATAACTCTTGCACAATGCGGAGTACTTACGAACCTTAGAACCCGTTTTCTCCTCGTTCTTTCCCTTCTTCTGATTATTGCAAACCTTGGGTGCCCGGAAGCTAAGCTTGTCCTTCTTGCATTCAAACTCATCATCATAATCACCATCACGCATGCCGCTACTACTCTTGCTCTCTTTCCTCCAATTATCAATAACAGAGTCGTTGAACCGCGAAGGAAGAACCTGAACTCGCCCCCTCGAAGTCCTAACCAGGGGCGGCCGTTGAACCTCGCTCTTCTTCTTCGCTTCCACCACAACGACGTTGTCTTTCGCGTTCGATTCCACTCCGTTGCACGACACCTGCGTGCACCACGTCGCAGAGAACCCCTTCTCCGAAACGCCGGCGCCTAACAGTCCGTGAAGACTCACCGGAATCACGTCGCCAAGAAGGTTCAAAGGGTAGTAACCGTTGGTCTTTCTCTTCTTCCGTGCGTAGGAACAATCGTCATCCTCGCCCACCGAGTCACCGAGTTTGACCCGTTTCAGATTCGGCATTTGGGATTTCAAGTTCCTCTTGATAATCATGGCTCTCGCTGGGCGAACCAATCACGACGCCCGCATTAAATTGAAACCACAAATGATGTCAAAATCCCAAGTTCTAGAGCCTCAGAAAAGAAAATTTCACTGCCAAGGCCAAACGCGAGAGCCACCCCATAAACCCTAATCCCGAATTGAATTTCAAGAAACAGAGCAACCACTGAAGCGCGAAGGGAAGCCGAATTACGGGGATAGGCAAGCGAGAAGGGTCATAGAAAGTGAAAAAATTGAGCGCGAAAATGTCGGAGAATCTGATCGAGAAGATCGAATGAGCAGAGAAGAAGAAAAGAGGGATCTCCCAGTGGGGGAGAGAGAAATAGAAGTTCAGAAGAGGAAGGCAAACACTTTTTTTGTTAGACAATTTGCAATGTAATTTGTATTATGTGGGACTGGACAAATAAAAATGGTTACATAGGACGGTGTTGTTTTAATTTAGGAAATTTTTAGAGAGAGGAACAAGGAAGGGGTGGCAGAGTAGCACTAGAGAGAAGAGAGAGAAGAAGTCGCGGCGTTATCTCGAGTGTGTTCATATGTTGTTATGTAGTTACTTGATGGGCCAGATGCTAACTTGCGCGTTGCGTGTTAGGAGCGCCTAATTCCTTCTTCCTACCCATCAGCTTCGTGATCACACTCTGCTTGGCTTTCATGTGTACCATTTTAGTGTAATTCTTATGCCTATGCTCCAGTCATTCTTGTGAGCAGAGGGAACTGGATCACCAAATTTGCAATTCTTTGTTCCAAGAATTTCGGAGCCACAATATGTCACTTGCATGTGTCTATGTATGGGAAACATGTTTTTTATGTTGTTGGTGTCCTTCAACTTTGTTTTTATGATTTGCCACGGTTTTTTAGTTGTTGTCCATTTTCGGCTAAGGCTTTGGGGTTTGGCAATTTGGCTGCCACAATAGAGTGCTAAAAAAATTGTTTCATGGGTTGTGTTATTTATAGCAAGTTTTGTGGTATTCTCCGGTGGGGGAGGTGGCAATATTTTTTGGATGGGTGCAATTTGCATTTCGTGAAATTTAATTTTGTTGTGCCCTCGTAGACGATAGGCTTGGTCTTGGAGCAGAAGATCACGTTGGAAAATCGTTACTAGGGTTTAGTTCCGAAGATCGGGTGGAATAACTTTTTTTTTGTGTGACCAGAAATGTTTTCTGTTGTTAGAGGACGACGTGCAACAGTGCAAATAGGCACCAGTCTCCACAACGTTGAATCACTTGAAGACATTTATTGATGTTAATTTTAAGATTTTGGGTTTTATTTTGTGTTATCTTTGGTTTGGTTTGGTGGGTGGGTATATGAGGAAACCAAGTTCTGGTGATTGGATCTACGCACTACACGCCATTCACTACTCACTCACTCCATCCACTTTCTCTATTTTATGGGTTGTTTTCATTCTCTAGAAATATTATAAAGTAGAAAGTTTTTTATTCCAAGACGAAACCTTGCGCTTCTGAGTCTTCAACTCATGGTGGATGAATGATTGGGCATCATCCATGGATACGGATGAAGGTTCTAGAGATTTGAGAGACCTCATTTCATCATCCATCATTATTAAAAAAAAAAAACATATATTTTTATTGCCTTTTCGTTCGTAAACGAAACCTCCAGCCTGAAGCCATGGAAGTGATTCATCATTCCTTATTATAGTTTGTGGTCTCTAGCAATAGAAGAAAAGTAAGCACACACATACACACATGTTAATTATACCAACCCCTTTTGGGGTATCTAATTTATGGATAATGGATAACGTGATTTATTTATTATCCAAAAAGACTAAAGACCAAGCTGGTAGTTACACATAACTTGGAAAGCACTGTACCGGAAAATTCTCTAACTCAAAAGTGGAGGCTGTGTATAAAGTCTGAACTTTTATTTTTTATTTATTTATTTATGCGGTTAAATTAAAGGAAAAAAAAAAAGGAGAGAGAGAGAGAGAAGAGTGATGGGTGGGAGGGAGGAGCAAGAAGATGATGAACTGTAGACCACGTGAGTGAAGTTAACTTTTCTTTTCACTATTATTGTTTTGTGAATATTTTATTTAACCAAAAAAGGTTAATTTCTATTGACTTATCTCTATTCTACCTTGTATACAGAGGCTCATGGTTTTTCTCTTCGGTGTTGATTTGAGGGTGTTGCGTATGTTTTTCATGGTGGCTGTGCTTTGAACCCAAAGATGAAAAAAAAAAAAAATAGAGATAACATTTTAATTCTTTGAGCATGCAAGATTACATGTGACATGTGTTTGCAGAGGAGCATGCATGTCGAAAACAAAAGTTGTGGTAACTTGGGTGAGCAAAAATAGTTAAATTCATAACTTCAAATGCAAGTGTATCGATTGCTCTGTTTTCTGTTTGAGAGATGGTTTTGTTGTTATCCCCTTGCAGAGGGGTTTCATGGTGGTGACTCCCTTTCAGATTTTTCTTGTCTTTGGATCATTATAAAAATGAACAATGAAGAATGAAAAACTACTATAATTTATAGTTTTCTCTCATTGTTTCAGCTTACGTTAATAAAACATAGGACACTTTTTTTTATATCATATATTTAAGAGCATTAGTTTGATGTTGTTATGAAGTTTTCATTCACTTTTTCCTTTGCCTTTCACGTCGTTGAGAAAAAATATTACAGGGATCGGGATTTTGGTCTGCGAGAATTTTTTTTCAGTGGAATGGTTTTCATGTTTAATTATGATTATGATATATAAAAATGACTAAAATATGCTTGTTTTGTATTGAATATTTTAATATTTATTTTTACAATGAAAGAGTAATACGATATTTTTTAAAACAAATCAAGAATGATTATATATCACATAAAAGGGTTTAATGAGAGTAATATGATGTAGTTTTATTTAGTAAAATATCGTTTTTAATTCAAGAAACTTGGATTCTCAACAGTCCAACGAAAAAAAATTTATTTTATTTATAGTAAAATATTATTTTAATTCCAGAAACTTGGATCTCATTCAATGAAAACAATTTTATTTTATTTTATTTATAGTAAAATGTTTTTTTTTTAATTCAAGAAACTTGTATTCTCATAGTCCCATGAAAACAATTTTGTGATAAATGTAAATAGAAAACTTTCCTGAAAACTATTTTTTTTACAATGTTATTTCTGAAACGCAAATCAAATGTGAAAAATAAACCTTCTCAACTTCAAAATCCTAAAAGCAAAAGTCTTTTTCCTGTACCAAACACCTTATTAATGCAAAATAAGAATACTCATAGAGTAAATTGACTAATAGTAGAAAGTAATTTAAATTAATTTAATAGTTTCAAAGTCAAGTATTTTAGTATGTATTTACTTGAATGTTTAACAATTAATTCTATAGTCCAATGTCCTCCACTTAAAAAATATTAAAGGTGTGAAATTGGTGTCCAAGGTCACTTTCTATAATACTCCCTTCATTAATCGTTAATCATTAACTACTATATTTAGTTATTTACTCTTAAAAGATATTTTATTTCATTCCAAATTTTTAAACAACATTAATCACTATATTTTTATTTAGTTTTTTGTATTTATATATTTATCATAAATAAAAATAAATAACATTCAAACGGTATCAAAATATTAGAAACGGCTTTATATAAATCCAAATATTAATTGTAATTTTCAATACGACTGTTATTCTCTTAAATATAAACATAAAAAAAAGTAAGAATAGTAGTTATTACCACTTGTTATTCTTTATATTGGACATAGGATTTTAATTTTGATTTTATTCTTTATACTGCGAATTTCGATAAACGGAAGTTAATGTGCTTTTGGTGGGGTTTTTGCCACCCAAAACCATTTTTTCTTAATTTTCACGTTTTCAAATCATGTCTCATTATTACTTCCAAACTTTCTACATCTTATTTGTGCTTTTGTTTATTTCGTACTACTATTTTTCTTCTTTTAATTATACAGTACATGCATTTGCTCACGTTAAGGAGTACGTGATATTTCATAATCACGTTAGTGAATATTACATAAATATTGATTTTCAGTAACTAATTTTCAATCACAATAATCTTAAAGTTAAAAATGTAAACATAATATTTTTTTAATTGTAGATATGGGAGTATTGTAAAACTAAAATAATATACGAAAATTCCAAATGAACTCTTAATTAATTAAACTCAGTTGTATTTTCTTGTTTTGTTTTAGCTGTTAATTCAATTGAAACTTAAATTGTCTTGCAAGACAGACAAACCAAACAACCTAATTTTTCTGGTGAAGATCAGTGTAAGTAAAGGATTTAATCATGCACTAAATTTTAGAGTGATTTTGATATTTTGGAATAAAATGTTATTTTTTACTCCATGAAAAGTCTAACTTGTCCACCGATATTAATGTTTAATTCAGTATGTTATGACTTTGTAGTGTTTGGAAGTTTCTGGTATTTAAAGGCTCAATTAAACAATTTTTCATTGTAAATTTTTTAGGAAAGAGGAGATAAAACCATAAGGCCTTATGAACTTTCGTGTTTGCTTGTCTTGATTTTGTGCCTTGGTGAACCCTAAATCAAATACTTTATTGCATATCATTTTGTATCAGTGCTTTAATGTTTTGAGAGGACATTGTTATGGAATAATACGATTTGATTGAATTGAAAATACTGATGTTGTGTTGTTTAATATGTGGCATATATGCTTGTAGTTATCATAAAATCTTTACAAATTCAAAGCTTGACTTGGGTTTGTGATGAAAATATTACCACTAAGTTAACACCATTTCGAGTTGAACATTTATTATCATTACGTAAATCAAGTGATTTATGTTGATTTTTGTCTATTTTTATGTTTTTTTATAAAAAAATTAGCGAAAGCATGCATGTAACATCTATTATGCAAAACATATAAAGAGAAAATATTCAAGGATTCACTAAAATTTGAGTCTCTGGCATATTCATCAATAAGTTCACTTAGAAAGTTTATAGATACAAATATAATCCTAAGACATATAAGATATTATTATTCTAATTCAAAACACTTTATAATATTTAAATCGTTAATTAAGGAAATATTTACAGTAACCTCTTTTGAAATTGAGATTTGAACTAAAAATAAATAAGACTACAACATGGAGACCTTGAGAGTTCGAAACTAACAGAAGACCCGTAGATTTCAGTCCTATAATAACATATTGAAAATCTATGGACGAAAGTCATGTTAACAAATAGTAAAATACCATTTTAACCTTGCATGTGTGCATTTTGCTTTATTCTTCTCTGTTGTGATGACTAACCTCTGTGGTGATTAGCTCTATTAGAGACAAAATAATTGATTACGTGATTTTTGATAATCGATTATACGTGTATTTTAGAAAAGATAATCGAGTATCCAGGTTCCTAAAATTGATTATGTGCAGATTTTTACATATATAATTGATTATCAACCTTGCATAATCTGATTACGAAGTATGACTTTTATGATCTACTCACTCCTATCCATAGGCATCAAAAGCATAGTATATTCAGAGCTGGAAAGTGTTGACTAGTTGTAGTGGTTATGCAAGAAAAAATATTATGAATAATTGGAGTTGTATAAATATAAAGTAGATATGGTCTTAAAGGAGTTATATAAACAGTTGATGATTTATGGGTGTTCCATGTTTGAAAAAGTGAAAGAGGATTACTAAGAATGTAGTTTTCAGTGGTAGTGTGATTATGAAGTTAATTATAGGTCACAGAAATCTAGAAAGTCAAGAGTGGTGAATTTTTGTATTTATTAAGATTTTCATTCATTTGTATTTATAACAAATTTTGAAAAATTTATTATCGTTTTTAATAAGTTAGGGAAATTATTTATTTATTAATTTTATTTTTATAAAAATTTATTTTATTTAGTATTAATATATATATATATATATAGGTTATTTGTTTATATAGGATTTTTAATAATTTAGCAATCTGATTTATTTAATTTTTGTAGGAATTCAGTTTATTTGGTATTAGTATATATTATAATTTTGGATTGTTATATGA
>Ga0123340_1000839_pt1 | contig 23208 bp, 9 predicted proteins | sample SirMexnodulemix_FD_89961 | JGI IMG/M metagenome (GOLD analysis project Ga0123340, IMG submission 89961) | Root nodule microbial communities of legume samples collected from Mexico - Siratro Mexico nodule mix | ecosystem: Host-associated > Plants > Roots > Nodule | place: Mexico: Nepantla...
AAAGTAAAGCTTTTCCCAATCCCAATACCCCCTCTTTCCTCCCCTTTTCTTCATTTCTCTTTTTTTCTTTTCCCTTTTTTTTTTTTTTTTCAATGCATTCTCTAATCACTTCCCATTCATCACCGGTTTTCTCTGTCACTGGTTCCCAGTACTCTTTGAACCACCGCAACTAAAGTAACAACTTTTCTTCTACCCAAAGCTTTCAAGCTTCGATTTTTCTCGCCTTCTCAGAAAAATATCAGCGCCCCAGAAAATATAATACAAAAATTTGAAGGAATCCTTTTCTGGGTTAATTTAGTAATTTTTGTTATTTCATGGGCAACATAGGAAGCAGCGGCTCCAACAGCCGTCGGAGACACGGCGGTGGCGGCAGCGGGAGGCGGATTCACCCGCCGCCTCCTCAACCGCCGGTGATGCCTCCGCCGGAAGTCACGGCGAACCGGTTCGTGTACCCTCCTGCCGCCACGCCGTATCACAACTACCCCGGGTACTACCCGCCGCCGACGACCATGCCGGCGCCTTTGCCGGCTCCTTACGACCACCACCACCGTCCGCCGGTGGACCCGATGTGGGGGAGGTACCCGGCGGCGCCGGCACCGACGCCGTATGTGGAGCACCAGAAGGCTGTTACTATAAAAAACGATGTCAACATCAAGAAGGAGACTCTTAAGATTGAGCCTGATGAAGAGAATCCTGGCCGTTTCCTCGTGACGTTTACGTTTGATGCCACCGTTTCGGGGAGGTAACGCCGTTTTCCTTGTACTTTATGCTTGTGGTGTAATGAGGTGATTGTGTTTTGTGGTTATTTAATTGGTGTTTGGTATCGTGTGAATGATGATAATGCGTCAGATGCAAGGTTTTGAGATTGTTGCTGTGATCCTGTGCTTGCTTTTTTCTTGATGGGGTGTTAATAAGCTTGTTGATGGATGCTTGGTTTAATTGCTTTGCTCAATTTGCTTATTTGGATACTGATAAGTAAAGGGGCAAAACATGCTCTCTAGCTAGATTGGAATGGTGTCGAAGGGAGGGATGCATGCCTTTTGGGAGTGCAAAGCTGCAGATAAATAATGTTGTGCAGATGAGAAGTATAGGTATAAGCAGATGTATATGGGAAATAAGTTGATATTTTGGAGTTTAGATGGCTCATTGGCTTTAACGGAGGCAGAATAGCTATGTTATTGTTCTGTGTCTATTTGTGAATCACTGATAAACATCTGTGTGTTTATATGGTTAAATTTCCTTAACAATCTGGGGAGCCTGATTGAAAGAAAAGTCATTTGCTGCTAAAGATTTCCAGCTTGTTATATTGTCTTCATTTATCATTTGATAATCAATATGACTTTCCCCTATTTGATATATTCTGGATGTTGATCTGGTCACACACTAGATACTTCCCACCAAGTTTGCATTTTTTGGGAATGTCTATTGAGATTTTAATAGTGCCTTTTTTATCCTATTCCTTCTTTAGAGAGGTGAAGAAATGGCTTATTTTATTTTGTGTGGGGTGTTGTTACGTTTTAGCAATTGAAAGTGAAGTTTACACATTAATGGTAAATGAGACAGTTAGCTCAGTACGCATCAGTCAGTTTGAAAGCTGATGTTATTTGTTCCTGAACAGGGGCCTGTAGATCAATTTTAGTTTCCTGATGTGCTTGTGCTAATAGCTGTTATTACTTTCAAATTACCATTCTTAGAGTGGCTTTTATTTGTGTCAGTTTAACTGTAGTTTTATTTACAATAACTGATTGCTAATAATGGAAGGAGACCATATCAGAGAAGAAAGTGGTAACTCTGTAATGGTTTCACTGTTAGGTTTTCTGTTGGTTATATGTGGAGTGAAAGGACAAACTGAGGTTGCTATTTCAATTAAATTATTGGATGTTGTGGTGCATTTTTTATTTTATTTTGTTTTGTGGGGGAATTGGTTAAATTCCTAGTGAAATGGCATTTAATTTTGTAGAATTAAATGTTAAGTAATTTTCTGTATCATCACTAGTTATTCTCCTTGTGTGCATGACCCTCTCATATAGGAAAGTCAAGGTCTTTTTTAAGTAGAATTAATCTATTTTATCTACTTTGATTTAGATAACTAACCTTTATTTTTTTAAATAGAATATTTGAAACTGGACTCTGGTGCTATTTCTGTCTACTAGGGTCTGAATAGTTGGTCCAATGCATATTTTACTTGTGCAATTTCAATTTTGCCAAAGCTGCATAACTAAATTAAATTTTTAGCACTTTTGAAGGCAATAAATTACTCAGTACTGTATGTACTTGTTGCTTCCCCATTTCGTGTATCATTTTGTAAGCAATACCAATACATGAAATGTGATTGACTCGGTGTCGTCAAGGTGGACCTAAGGTGCTGCAAGGCACTAGAAATGGTTAATGCTTCCATTGCACTTTAGGAGTGCCGTTTTAAATGTCATTAAAATAGTCTTTGAAATACTTATATGATGCTGAGCGGGGTAATATAGTCAGAATGTTAAAAGAATAACTGGTTGTTGGACTTTTGGACTCTTAGCAGCAAACAGCTTAAGGTTTTGTATATTTGACATGGTAATCTTTTACTTTTACTGAAATGTTATGCTTAAGTAGCTTATTCATGTGGAGAAACCAAGCAAAATGGTCAAATACTTTACTATTTTCTTTTTAAGATATTCATGTCTTTGTTAGTAAGACGTGTGTTTTTTGGTGTTTCTTGCCTCTAAGGCATTAAAACCCAAGATGCCTCTCACCTTCAACTTCCTTGGGCTGACTTAATGCCCATCCAGTTTAATTATGTATACAATAGTTACTGCTGTTTAAGATTAAAATTGTCATTTTGTGTATCGGTTAAAGCTGTGAATATGAATATTTGTGGGGTAGTTCTTTTATTTGTTTGATCTAAATGTTTTGTTTCCTTTTACCTCCATAACAGCATCACAATAATTTTCTTTGCAAAAGAAGGGGAAGGTTGCATCCTAACCCCAATGAAGGAAAACGTTCTTCCACCCGTGACCGTAAATTTCCAGCAAGGTCTTGGCCAGAAGTTTAAACAGCCAGCTGGGACTGGTATTGATTTTTCAATATTTGAGGAGTCTGAGTTATTGAATGTGGGGGACAGTGATGTCTATCCTGTTGCAATTAAAGCAGATGCATCCTCTGTCAACCCTGATGAATCAAAATCAAATGAAACTCCATCATCTGGTAGCGCAAACTCTCAGATAACTCAAGCAGTGTTTGAGAAGGAAAAAGGAGAGTTTCAGGTGAAGGTTGTTAAGCAGATCTTATGGGTAAATGAAATGAGGTATGAACTGCAGGAAATATATGGCATTGGAAATTCAGTGGAGAGTGACTTGGATGGAAATGACCCAGGAAAAGAGTGTGTTATATGTTTGTCAAAGCCTCGTGACACAACTGTCCTTCCATGTCGCCACATGGTATTTATCGTTTTACTTTTTTCTTAAAGTTTATGTTTAATTGGTTGACTGCATGATCCTCTGATGGTAACCATTGATACCATGAGTATTAGTGTAAGTGATACATTATATATGCTGCTGGCTTTCATTGATGAGCAGATTCTTTTGTCATTATTTTTCTTTTCTTGTGCATTTTAGTTCAACTTATTTTTGAACAATTGCTTAGTTTTCTCAGCTTCATGAAACAACTACTATAAAATAAATGATTAAAAACTTAACCTTGGTGTCCAAAGACTTCTTGCTATGCAAAGGTATAGAGAAGGGTACTGTATGCAGTATGCAGTCTTATCCTTGCATATGCAAAAAGGTTATTTCAAAATTCATAGCCATGGCCAATTAGTCACCAACATGCACCTTTACAGTTGCACCAAGGCTCACCCTCAAATGATTTTTTCTTCAAAATAATTTATATTAACATGTTACTCTGTCACTAATAAGTTATCATTTTTAGCTAACTGATTATTATCTTTGCTTTTGGATTGGTTTTGGATTTGTTTCCTTGTAGTGTATGTGTAGTGGATGTGCAAAGGTTTTGAGGTTCCAAACAAATAGATGTCCAATCTGCAGACAACCAGTTGAGAGGCTTTTGGAGATCAAAGTGGGGCGTGAACCCGAGGAATGAAGATACAATGTTAGTGACACAAGCTTCCTGTACAGTCCAAATGTTATAGTCAATACTTTAACTTATATTATCAGGTTTTTCTAATAATCCCAAAAATATAGAAATTGGTATTTATGCATGACATTGTGTTTGACATGTACAACAGGCTGGCATTGTACCTGACTTGTATTATTGTATAAGACAATGCCTCCACCATGCTTGTTTGGTTTCACTCCCAATTTTTAAGTTGTTTTATCTTCTAAACATAATTAGATTCTCCTTTTCTCTTTGGACACGTCTTTCTTACTTTGGTCAAAATTGCTCATAACGCCATCAAACATTTCTTGAAGTTAACAATAACTCAGCAACTTGACACCCTAGATTTATCAGTTAGTGTCAATCTAATCTTTTGTATGAGGTGATGAGATGAAACAGTTTGAGTTGCTATATTTTGAATACTGCTTTTATGCAATTGACCATTTGGCCAGTAGTTGAAGGATGGTGGTTCATTACGTTTTCCACAAGGACACATGGAAATATAGGTTTATGTTGCGTTGCCAATGTATTTGGCCATGTTTTCAGGTTGGCACAATAATGGTAATTAACTTTCTCAACCACCTTTTTTCTTTTCTATAGGATTTTTCTAGTTTCGGCCAAAGGTCTTATGAGCCACTTTTTAATCCATACCTTTGTTAGGAAAATGATTATTGAATAGCTCTTATCCTCAAACCCACCATTCACCTCAATTACTTTTATCAAAGTATTGGATAACTCCTCTGGACACCAATTTTTTAATGTCTCTAAGGATTTATGAGGATAAGTCTGCACATGTTTCCTTAACAATTGGTTAACCACTCCTTAATATGAGGATAAGTCTGCACATGTTTCCTTAACAATTGGTTAACCACTCCTTAATTTACTTCGCATGCGTTGCATTACCCAACAATGAGCATATGCACTTCACTTGTTAGATGAGTAGTTTTAAATGTTTCTGTAACTTATGCACTTCACTTGTTAGATGAGTAGTTTTAAATGTTTCTGTAACTTTTTTCTTACGTTATTTGTTTTAGAATAGAAAATGATACTCCTGTATAATATTTTCTTCATAGAAATACATTAAAGCAAATCAGCAAGAGAATATAACTTTACTTTGCCACATTACTGATTAGCTAAACACCAAAAGCAAAACAGAAACACAGAATTACAAATTACGAGGATGTTCCCAACCTTTGATGAATTAAGTATGCAACGGTTCAATTAGAGTTCCATCGTTGAATCGGTTACTTCATCTCGAAATGAAATTCGTAGTTGTAAGTTTGATCCAGACAAATTTAACTTGTCATCAATACTTAGAACTTACAAAAAGAAAAGAAAAACCAAGCAGCACACAGTTTATTTGCAGAGGAGAATGATGAAGTAAGGTAATTTATATAAAGCATTTGGGAACTTCAAACACACAAAGCAGATACAATTTCTCACGATAATCACTGTACATATGACATCTAACATAAACACACTTGTAAACATCCATGAAGTGTTCCCTGCTGCTCATAATTTCAGCTTTAGCATCTTCACTCTCTGAGCATCCAAGAAACAACTCATGAACAAAGCATAAAGTTCCACTCTCAAATATGTCAGCAAGGAACTTCATTTCAACATACCCAACATTCATCTTCAGACCCACAAAATCAGCATACTGAACTGTTTCTTTAAACCAAACCACGTAAGGAAATCAAACTCTTCCTCTCCCAAAAGCGGATCCGTATAAACATTAACATGGCGATGTTCCTTGCTAAATAGATGAGGAAAAATAAATTTTCCAAATCCTTCAGACTTTGGCTCTAGTTGCACCATCTGCTCTTGCTATACAAGCTCCTCCACCACCTCAACCTCAGCCAACTGCTCAACCATTTCCCCAACACCTATAGTTGCACCCACCCAACCAACCCCACAACTAGGCCATGAACCATCACCAAAATACTCCATCAACCAAACCTTGAACCCATTCCTGAACCATTTGTCCCTTCCTCTGAATGTACACCTTTACCTGCCCCACAGAGCAACCAACCACACAAACCTCTAAACCGCAACCAAATTCGACACCTTTCGTCCCCACACCTTAAGAATGTCCACTAACAAGACAAAAATACAAGTTGAATTTTTTACATTGTCTTAAAAAGCCATCAACATATCCCATGGATCCCAATAAAAATTCGAACACAACAAACCAATTTTCTGATGTTGTATGTTCAGAATTAAAAGATACATTGAAGCATAGTAAGTTGAGTGTAGTAGAAATCCTCTTTTAATTAAATGATTATGAACCCCTAATACAGTTCTGGCACACAATAAAAGATCTCCACAAAGTCACAATAATCTTATTTAAGACACAAATAGAATATTCAACAGGAAAAACCAAGTAACAATTTGATAGAATGTCAACATGTTTCATGTGAATTACCTTAAGTTTTTCAGTGTTATATCATAGAATATGTGACAGACAATATAAAGAGAGTGTTCAGTATTTATAAAACTTTCACTTTACAAGTTGTCTTTTATCAAGTAGTATTTATTTGTATATTTTTTTTAAAAAAATATTCTTGTATTTTAAACAACTTTTTTTTATTATTGCTAATAATTATAAAATATTGGGAAAAGTTAAGTCACCTAATGAAAAAAAATAATTGTATTATTTATCTTACCAGTAAATACAAAACATATCTAAAGATGATTTGATGCATTTATTATAATTCAAAAGTGATAATCAGAACATTTATAATCTTTGATTCCCTTTATTGATTATAAAAGAGAATTGGAAGCAACTTGATGTTGGAATGAACTAACATAAAACTCAAGTTTTTTTTCTCATCATCTATTGCGTTCGTATTAGTTTTGACTATTCACAAGCAGTCTGAAAATCCTCTTAAAACTTTTTCAAGATGATTACTCCCAAACAGTTTACTATCAATCATCTAGCAAAATTTAACATATTTTTTTTAATTTATAATCTTTCTTATAATTTTCTGTAGAAATAATATTTTACGTAAGTCGAGATGTAGAAATTATTCTTTCTTTTTTATATTCTAGTTGTTACTTCATTTTGAACATTCGAAAAGAAAAAGTTCACACTTTTCAGACGTTTATGTTTTATTCTTTGATCTTTGTCCGATTGTCTTTCTTTTTCTTTTTCTTTTAAATAGATACAACAGTATGAATAATTTACTCTAAGACTGAGTATAATCCACATTCTACTAAAACCTTCTACTAATATGTTATTGAGACGGCAGAGGCAAGATTAAATAGTAATTGTTTAACTATGGTGTAATAATACTCATGTCAAGCAGTGACTTCATTTCATTAAAAAATTAAACCAAATGTTGACTCTTCAAATTAGGAGATAAAATTCATAACAAAATCCGGTATCCACTGCAGACAGTCCTAACTTTAGAGAGATTTAACTATGGATATCAACTGCCAAATCCAAGAGTACATGATCTCAAAAGCACAGTATATGGAGATCAACATGAGTGGTGCAAATGCAAACTTATCACCCAAAATTAGAGGGTGTAAAATTTGGCCCCATATCTCCACAACTACAAGACCTATCAGATATATCCTCTCACTCCACCCAATAACAAAACCTTTCTTCACAGTTTCCCCCGAACTACCTTCAGATCCAAATTCATCAGCCTTTTTCTTTGAATTAGTACTTGGCGCTCTCCTTGTTTCAGCCCCAACATTAAATTGTGCTGAAAAGCCTAACCACATCAAAATGGAGTGTAGAAGCAGCAACAAAACTTTGATCGGATACTCTTGTGCCTCAAATAGTAACGGAAAAATTGAATAGCAAGATACTGCACGTACAAGTAATGTGTGAAATTTCAAAGCAAAAATACGAAAAGAACAACACTGATACAAAAAGATGCAACTTGCAAGTTTTATTTCGTTGGCATCTAAAAGCATTCAGTCATTACAAGCAATGATTTTGGCAAAACATATATTGCCACGTTAAAGAAGGAACTAGACAGTATAACTGTTTATATAAATTTGCTTTTATCTTTTCTTCTGCTTGGTTCATGTTGTGTGCAAGATTGCAATGGTTGCTTGTTTATACTTAATCTTAGATGTAGTTGGGTCACGAAAATACAAATCCCAGCAGTATAAAGATATATTTAGCACAACTAGAGAAAGAAACAGAGAGAAAACGATTCTGAACTATTATTATTATTTGCAAAGAGAGGACCCTGGGTTCTTTTATAAGCAGATGAGCGTGAGGTTTAACACAGCCTTGTAGCACTAGAAACACCAAAACTATCATAACTAAACCAACCAAACTGACAGCAGTAACTGGCTGTACCAACTGAGGCTGCTCAAATAGTAGAAGGCTAAGAATTACCAAATAAGAATATACAGAAACAAGGCCATGAGTTACCATCTTTCATAGGATGTGCATGTCTAGAAGTAGAGCAGAACTTAAGCAGAAAAAAGTTCAAGTGGTGTCTCACTATCCAATGGCTCACAGCTCACAGAAAGTCAGGGTTTGGTTCTGATCCAGTGTAAGAACTGAACCTACCCTAGTGGTTTGGCCTTTAGGCACCCACTGTTGAATAAACCTTGGGTGGGTCTATGTAACAGTAAGTAAACTATCTAAGAGATGCAATGTATGGACCTGTTTGGGTAAGTAAGCTGCTTTCATAAGCACTTGAAAGAAAAGAAAATAAGAAAAAATCAAATAAAGTAAACTTTCTCTCCGTAAGCTAAAATTAACTTACAATTAAAAATTTGATTTTGAAGAAATTAATGAGTTTTTACAAATTAGCATATGGAGAAGTTATTTATTTTTCCCTATTTTGTTTTCTTAGAAGTATTATTGATAAGTTATCCAAATAGACTCTATAGTCTTCCGAGCTAAATAGAGAAACAGCCTTTTACTATTTCAATTTGAGATCTAGGATCAGTTGGAAGAAAATTAAACTGATTTGAAATGAAATTCTTCTATTATTTTCAGCCTTTAAGTTTATACTGAAAGCCAAGTTAAGAAATTCCTGAAATCCTCCAAAGGTTTAAATTCAAGATTACCACCACTTTGTCAGGATAGGCATTGAGATTAGAAGGAAGGAAATAGAAGAGAATTTTAAGAGGAAATTTGTGTAATTTGGAATGATGAAATTAATGAAAGAATGACATAAGATTTATGTTCAGTTGTTTAGTTATATGGAAAAAATAAAACAAGAAATAAGTGGTAATATTAAAAAACTTTTTATTTTACCATTTACTTTAACATGTCCTGTAACAATTTATGAATCTTATGACACAATCTCTGTTCACAGGCAAGAACCTCTTGACGAAGCACGCAGCCCCAGTGTGTTCCAGCAAGACCTCCAGGCCAGCGGTCATTGCCAACTGCTGTCCAGTCTCTCCTATTTGGGTTTTTTTTTTTCTCCCTCTGCTGGTGCTTCATCCCATTCTCAATTCACACCAACATGGAGAGGAAAGATGCTGCAGTGGGGCTCATAACATTTTTGCATTCATCCCTCATGTTTCCCCATCCAAACACATCAAAGTTTGCATATCTCTCCGAACCCACTCCCATTCTCTGCCAATCAAACGATCCTATCCAGGCCCTATACAGGTTTACGACATGCACCAATTCACTGTTTCATACGAACATCGCTGTCTTCAGCAGGCGGACACCAGAGTTTTGGATGGTAATTTGTATGAGGTTTAGTGATGATAGATGTAGTAATAAAATCAATTCTCTTGCAACGAGTTAATATGACTGTGCGATCTTATTTATTTGAATTTTAAAGGTTCTCAGTTTCATTTTCTGATTTAAAAATGCTTTTCTTTCTCTTTTTCCTTTGATTAATTGGAAGGGGGAACAAGATATTTGAATCTAGAATATGACAAATCTATACATGCCTAGGGCATAGATAACAATAGATGGAGCATTATTGACAGAAACATATGCCAATAGAATAGCAAACGGCAATATTTGCAAGATTATTAGCAATTGGCCAACTATTACGAAAACAAATTAGCGAAATATTGTTTTCAAGGGGCACATGCATCACTTATGCTTTCCACTAGTTCTATAAAACGTACAAGTAATTCACACCATGCACACATTTTTCATAAATTTCATTTCATTGTACTTATATTTCATTTCCAATTTCTCCTATCATTTAAAAAAAGAAAACAAAAGAAAAATAAAAGCATTAGATGCAGGAGCACAAACAAATGAACATTAAAAGCATACCTATTGACAGCAAAAAGTAATGCCTTGCATCCTCCGGAGCTTGAGCTGCAACAATGGCAAGTGGTATTACAAAATGGAGTGATGCCTTCTCATGCACATGCCATCCAAAAAGAAAACCACAGGTATAAGCATAGGCTATCCATCTAATAATCATCTGTGGTTGTGGATTCTTCCAAGCCTTGAAAAGGCAGGGAGATAAGGCAAGAAGAACCATTATAAAGGTCACAGAAGGTGTGATCTGCATATTAACAGAGAAAATGAATGCTTTGATGGAATTTTTGAATAAAGATAAAGTAAAACAGTATAACTAAAAGTTGTCTCAGTCATAAATTTCAAATGACCAATTACCAGGCTCAGTTGCAGATTCAATTGAACAATAGCACCTACGAAATTGAATTAGCTAAACTAGAAGGTGGGAAATGTAAAGCTAATACTATGCAGTATGACACCGGGACGTTGTTTGGTCACCAATTGTGACGAGATTACTAACCCTACTATGGTGAAAATAGTCATGAAACTCACCTTGGTTGGCTAGACCAAGGATATTGTCCAAAAATAGTCATGTTATCCACCTTGGTTGGCTAGGGCAAGGATATTAACTAAGCCTCTTACTTTTGAAAAGAGTTTAGAGGAAATAAGCACAAAGCTTATATTAGAAATCACTTCATTTAACTTGTGTCAAAAGAAGCACATGGATACATATTTATAATAGTAGGGGAAGGAGAAGCTTCCCTAGCTTTTCCATATGAGACTGGTAAGGCACCCTAACTTTAGCATATAAGGCACCCTAACTTTAGCATATACACATGCTCTGCATCATTCTCCCCGAGTTAGAAAAAACTTAGTGTTTTTTCTACCGAATCATTTTCTCCAAACTCATACTAGGACAACATTAGGTTCACCAATGATGACGAGGTTACTAACCCCACTATGGTGAAGATAACATGTTGATGATGCAATAATGAAAAGCCGTTGATGTTGATGCACCAATTGTAGCTACCACAATAAGAAACTTATAAAATAAAAAGGAAAGTAATGATGTTACCAGAAACTTCGTAGTAGATGAATGTACTACTAACGATGACCCATACACACAACAAAACCACTCACAAAGAAGCCTCTCGAACCAAGTAATTTTAACATGAACAAGATGACCTTGCTTTGATACCAAACTGACGTCAAGACGTTGTTTGGTTTACCAATCGTGGTCAAATTACTAACCACACTATGGTGAAAATAGCCAATGATGAAGATGGTCATCATCGGCATGCTATCTTCACCGTAGTGGGATTAGCAACCTTGTCACGGTTGGTGAACCAAACGACATCCCGGTGTTAATTTGGTAGTAGAGCAAGGTCATCTTGCTCAAGTTAAAGTTACTTGGTTTGCGGTAAGTTCAAGGGACTTCTTTATAACGGTCTTGCTATGGGTGAGGGTCATCATTAGTGTCATTCGTCTACTACAAAATTCCTGGTAACATCATTCCTTTCCTCTTTATTTTACAAGTGTCTTTATTGTGGTGGCTACATTTGGTGCATCAACATCAATGTCTCTTCATTATTGCATCATCTTCATTATTGGCTAGTTTCACTATAGTGGAGTTAGTAACCTTGCCATGATTGGTGAACCAAACAACGTTCCAGTGTCAATTTGGAGACTAAGGTTTGGCAGAAGAAAACACCGATCTCTTTCCAACCCAGGGAAAATGATGCAAGAGCATGTATATATGCCAAAGTTGGGATGCCTTACAAGTTCCATATGAAAAAGTTAGCAAAGGTTCCCTTTCTCCCCTACTATTATAAATATGAACCCATGTACTCTTTTTGACACAAATTGAATGAAGTGATTTCTAACATAAGTTTTATGCTTATTTTCTCTAAACTCTCTTTAAGAGTAAGAAGTTTAGTTAATATCCTGGTCCTAGCCAACCAAGGTATTCTTGGACAATATTCTTGGCCTAGCCAACCAATGTGGGTTAGTGGGGTTAGTAACCTCGCCACATTTGGTGAATCAAACGATGTTAATTCGTGGTAAGTTCAAAAGACTCCTTTGTAAGTGGTCTTTTGTGGGTGCACTTCATCATTAGTGCGGTTTGTCTACTGCGAAATTCATGGTAATGATATTCATGGTAATATCATTTCCTGATGCCAAACAGGTGCTGATTTTACGTTATCAACTTGTGGTTGCCAATTTTCCATTTGAACAATTTATTTAGATTCTATATTTTCATTCTTAGATAATGGATAAGGATCAACCAGTGATCTATTATATATTTTCAACAAGATTTTTCAAAAGTGGATTTAGACCAAACTTGAACCTAAACATTTCAAGTATGGGAATAAATATTTATGAATAATTCGATAATAGATGACGCAATATGGTCCAACACACTTCATTAGGATAGACTTTGACACCATCTTAAGTAGATTTAGACCTAATCAACCTACAAAACTGGTTTACAAGAGGTTTGCAATCAGTCATATTATAACTTGTTATATCTCTCACAGATGTGAGATGTCCGACAAAGATTCAAAGTGAATTTCTAATCTATCAATGGCTAGGTCACAGTGCATGATTACAGGGTTGAAGAAATGATAAGACATCACCCTACCTCTCTTCGTACTAATGAAGTGCATACAGCAAATAAGGCATTTCAATCATCTGTTTTGGTATAACCATATAAGCATGTGATCAGCTTAACCAGGGTCATAAAATCCCTATATGTTCTTTGTTATTTGTTTTTTGGTTTAATAGCAAACAAGCTTATTCAGAGAATTAAAAACTCATATTACCTTAGGTAGTACAGAAAATGGTGAGGAATCCCCCACTAGACCAGCAGTGAACGAAGCTGCTGGCATCTGGATATCAAACCCAAGTTTTCTTAATATGAAAGCAAGCCCTTTATCTGCCATAATATAGAATACCCAAAAATTTGGGGCCCAGTATGCATGGCAAAGCCCCCTGCCAAATGGAAACAATCGTCGAATGACTTGTTGTATCTACAATTTATAATTTGAACAACCAATAAGAATATCAAAATGCAAAGGGTGCAAATGAAATATCTTCACTTTTACACAGTAAAATGAAGTAATACAAGAATTTATCAGAAGGCAACTAAACTTGTTGCCACTCACTTGGGCATGCAAAGTTGGACATTCGTAATTGGTAACATTATTCTATTCATGTAGTATTCTCGTAATTGGTAGCATGAATAGATTATAAAAATGAAAAAAAAAAATGTTCTTTATACAACCTTATAGGCTATGCAGCACACCACAACCTAAACATATAAAAATACTCTCCTTTTAATATGATTTTCATGGCTATACCAAGCATCCAATTTTGTTAAAAAAAATATATATATCAATTTATCATTCTGCATTTCTGAAAAATCAACAAACACATGAAATTCTTAAACTTATTGAACAAATAATAATAATTTGAAATTAGTTAAACACAGTGATTTATCAGAAGCAAGGGGAAAACAGCATGACATATGGTGCACATAATGACCATATGAGTTCAACATATAAAAGTCATATTTACCTGGCCAAGGTAGAAAAATGGTCCAAAAGCAGATGCAAACACTGCTGTAACCACTCCTCCCATAATAAAAAGTCGACTGAAGCCTCTTATCATTCCACCCCAAACATAGTGTCTCAACAAATAAATAAAATAGACTGGTGCTGCCACTGCAAACAAATGTTTAAAGCACAAAAGAACAGCAAAAATACACCCACCTAACAAATCCCTTCCTTCCTCCAAATATGAAAGTGAGAGCAACAAAATCCCAATGAGAAATCCATTGTACTGAAAATGCACATGGTCCACTATAAAAAGCATTGGTGACCAAATAATCAATGACCAGATCAACTTCTGCTTTTTTGAATCCAGATTTCGAGTAAGTCTGTAAACCCCATAAAGAAGAGACAAATCAGAAAGTATTACAGTAACTCTTTGGAAATAAACCACCTTGTTTGAGCTATAATTCAGGCCCTCTTGAAGATGCACAATTTGGGGATCAATGAGGTGAGCAAAAATAGATAGAAAGCGTTCATAATAGGCAAAGAATGGTGGGTAATCAAGAGTCCATGGACTTGTCTCATCAAAGTACCACTGGGAAAGAGGGAGGGAGTGGGTCAAAGCCAGCCAGTTGCGATGCACCTCAAAATCTGTACTACGGTAGGATGGGAAAAGAAGAATTTTAATGCAGGCAGCTACAAGAAAGAACCACCAAAGAGTTCTTTTGGGGCTCTGAGAATGATGAACTTCTTTGAAGCTTAGTTTCTCTTCTCCCATGCCAGAAGTTGGGAGTGCTAAATGGTAAGAGGAATATAGACGTTGTATTTAATGCAGAAACCGAACAAGGCTATTTTTGACTACTCAAATAGAGATTGCTCAGTTTTCAACCCAACATGGAGACTGCTAATGGAAATTGTGCCCTTTAGAACTTCCTGCACGAAAGTAAGCATAGTCACTGAGAAAGCTTATGGGAGTACCCTTGACGCCAATATGATTGAAAGATGAACAAAGAGTATTTGCATAAAACTGTTAAAAATCTTTAGTCAACTCTGTCATGGACATATCTATTATTAACAGGTACAGACTGATTATTAGATTTTGTAGCATTTACAGAAGGTAAAACAATTGAAGCAGGCATGGAAACAAATATACAACCATGACCAGTGTTCATTCTTTCACAAAATAAGAACTATTATTAGAGAAAAGAAAAACAAAGAATTGGTAGGAAGGATAAGAAATCCTCCATACCAGAAAACCTAATTTAGAAACTGAAATAACAACAAAACTCAGGACTCTAGAGAAACAAGGCTGCTAAATACTTATAGTCCTCTGCATATTGGAGATGAAGATGCCTCTATAAAAATCCATGAGCATACCACCAATAGGCACAAATAAAATAATCCTGTCAAAAGAATAGATCAAAAGGGCAAATAGATTTCCTAGGAAATCTCAAACCATGTTCACCATAGAAGTGTAAAACTTTCAGTCGATGATTTTAGCTTCCTTATCCTTAACAAAATCATAAAATAAAGTTAGTAGAAACAGTTAAAAAGTTGTATAACCCGCCCAAAGTTCCACCAAGACAAGTAAACAAACTATTACATCATAACCCTTTTAATATCCATCCTTTGATAAATTTTCAGTTCCTCACAGAAGTCAGAAACATTAACCAACCATATTACATTCCACAAACCTTTACATAAATATCAAAGCTAGAAAAGTAATTCACTCTCACCCATGCACTCAATTGAGAACTCTAGGCTAGCTGTAGAATCTCAAATTCTGGGTATGAATGTCCATTCACTATTACCTATTGCCAATTTTCCAAGTGACAACAAATTCTAATCTTATTCAATATGTTACTGGATTCTCCCACCCAAAACTAATTGACCAACTTACATTTACTAACATATGCGTCTTCTATAATATCCTATCTCCACTAATGTAATTACAGAACAAACTAACTACCTATAACAACTTCTCGAACCATTTTAACTAACAAGGTCTATTTGAAGCTGACTCGCTGGGTCATTTTCAACAAACAGTGGTAACGGATTCCACATTTGACTTCTATTTATCAATAAATTTATCCAATGCTGATGCCATATACATGTATAGTTTCTTTGAAGTCAAATTCAATATTGACTTGAATGTCGCCCTCATTTTTTCCTTCTAAAAATGCATGCATTGCCATCACCTTTTTCCAATTTATGTGTGTGTATACACATACAACAAATCACTTTTTTGCCATATAGCTTCCTAGCTAGTGCTAGTTGGTCTGTAGTTACTTTTCAATCAATGAAGAAACACCAAATGACGCTCCCAAGATCATCAAGAACTTTTTCATCTGATTTTGAAATTGCTTACAATTTTACCGTTTCAAAATGAGAAAAAGGAGAAAGGAAAGAGATATCAGCTCCAAACGAAAGTGACAAGGAGTCCCATTGATGTACTGGATGATGGGTACCAATTGAGAAAATACGGGAAAAAATAGTGAAAAAATAAAATAAAATGCAAATCCAACATAGTTTGGTGAAATCCAACACACAGCCTCTAGATTATAGAGATGAAATGAAAATCAATGACATTAAAATTAAAATCGACGAAACAAAGAGGAAACACAAACTGAATCAACAAACCGTAGATTAAATAGAAACACCAAACCTTAGATTAGGGAGACAAACCTAAAATGGACCGCCGAGAGAGAAAATGACCTTGATCCGAGACAGAAAGCTTCTGAACTTTAGCGAGAGTGAGAACGAATGCGATCTGAAGTGAGGAGGGAGCGAGAGTGTCCGTGAGAGAGAAACCGTAGGCGCGTTTAGGAGAGAGTTTCAAATTTAGGGTTTAGGGTTCTAACTCCCAATCTTCATCTCTATTATCTTCTTCTTCTACTTCCTTCAGCTACTACCACTTCCCTTTCAATTTCAATTCTCTCAGCACCATTGATGTTTTTTTCTTTTTTCCTTTTGTTTTTACCTTAGTCGCCATTTTTGTTTTTTGTTTTTTTTCAGTTATCAACTGTTAATTTATTTATTAAAAATTATTTTATTATATTGTTTATATTAATTTTAATTTACTATATTATTCAAAAACCCTATATCCATGTGGTGAAATTTTGCGTGTGCATCTATCTACCCTTTGGCGCATTAAAGGTAAGTTTATTTAACTTTCTCAACAACTTTCTTGCTTTCTGGAGGAATTTTTCTGGTTTCGGCCAAAGGTTTCATGAGTCTTTTTTATATCAAATACCTTGGTTGGGAAAATCATTATTCAATAGCTTTTATCCACAAACCCATGATTCACCTCGTTTACTTTTGTGCAAAGCATAGGAAAGACACCAATATTTTAAGGTTTAAGGATTTGCAAGGGTAAGTAAGTACGCACATGCTTCCTTAGATTACTTCGCATGCGTTGCTTTTTGTCATGAACCCCAATAATTGATCCTTAAAGAACACAGAGCAATGAGAGGATCCACTGTTCTCAAATGAAAATTGCTCCACCATGTACGACCCGACAACAAGCATATGCACATTACATGTTTGATGAATAGTTTTAAATGTTTAAGGAACTTTTTCTTACTGATCTTATTTATTTGAAATAGAAAATGATATTTTTTTATAAAAATCTCTGAAAGAGAATATAACATTACTTTGTTACATTACGGATCAGCTAAAGATCAAAAGCCAAACACATACACAATTACAAATTACGAGGATGTTTGCAACCTCTGATGAATCAGGTATGCAACGGGTCAATTAGAGTTCCATTGTTGAAGTTGATTCCTTCATCTTGAAATCCGTAGTTGTAGTTTTGATACAGAAAAATTTAACTTCGCATCAATCCTTACAACTTACAAAAGAAAGCAACGGAAGAGAAAAACCAAGCAGCACACACTTTATTTGCAGAGGAGAATGATGAAGTAAGGTCTTTATAAAGCATTTTGGAACTTTAAACACACAAAGCAGATACAGCTTCTCACGCGACAATCACTGTACATATGACATCTGAGGCCCTTGATTCGATTTGGTATCCCACCATTGATGAACATAAACACCATTGCTTCTAAGACCCTTGTAAATATCCAAGCAGTGTTCCCTGCTGCTCTTAGTTTCATCTTTACCATCTTCACTTTCTGAGCACCCCAGAAACAACTCATGAACAAAGCATAAAGTTCCACTCTCAAATATGTCAGCAAGGAACTTCATTTCAGCATCCCCAACATTCATCTTCAGAACCACAAAATCAGCATACTGAACTGTTTCTTTAAACCACATGAGGAAATCAAACTCTTCCTCTCCCAAAAGCGGATCCATATCAACATTGTGTGCAAGTGCAACCCTCCCAGCCAACCCCGGGTGATATACAAAGGTGACACGAGGCCTTTTCACATAGGACAACACAGAAGCATTATAATGCACAAAATACACACTGAAAGCCTTAAGATGAATGGGATAAGAAGGTGGGAACCAATCACTGACATCCACATCTGCATTAACCAACTCCTTCACGCCAATATCAATGTACACCATCCTCTTCCTACCAGAAACGTCTACTAAGTTTGGCAAATAGGAAACACTTCTCTCATACTTCACTTCTTGTCTCACTCTTTCCTCCACAAGAGGCTCCATTAACCCCACCAAGGGCTTGGTGAATGCAACGCTAGCACAATCTTCTGGAAGTACTCGATTATAAAAAAGGGTGGTTGAGTTTGCGTTTGTGTTTGTGTTTTCAGATGTTTTCTTGAAGACCACAAGGCTGAGTTCATTAACATAACCCACATGCACAACAGTGGAAGATGTGATCAATGAAGAGACTGAGGATGAAGAAGAGGACCCAACAAGCAAGACCCCGATTCCACCAGGCTTAAGAATGCGCTCAACTTCAAGAACCAGCACCGCAGGGACAGAAACCTGGTCCACATCCTTGGAGAGCACGAAGTCAAAGGACGAGTCTTTGTACTCAAAGTGCGACGCAAAGTTCTTATTGTTGGGGGAGAAAAAAGCGTGGTTGTTGAGAGCGGCGACAGTGGAGAATCCTAAGCGTTGCATGGTGGAGACAACGATGTTGGAGCCTTGTCCAATGCAGAGGGTTTTGGCGCCATAGTTCAAGAGTCGTTTAGACTTCAGAATGGCGATGACAGTGGAAACTAAAGTGGTGTGGTTTTGGCATTTGATGGAATCAAAGGAACCCCAGAAGGTGTTGAGGATGCGGCTCTGGAACAAGTAGGAACCAGCGTTCAAAGTGGTGTTTTGGGAAAGCGAATCTGAGTCATGGACGCAGTCATCGTAGGTCTTGGGAGTCAAAGATCCCAACTCGAGGTTGGGTAGGAAGCGAACGAGGGAAACAAGGGAAATAGCAGAAGCGAGAAACAGCGCGCGGAAGAAGACTTGGCGGGCTAAGGAGCCGGTGAGAGCGTGGAATTTGGAGGCCTTTGAATCCATGGAAGTGTTGTTACAGATGAGCGTGAGATGAGAGATAGTTTCTGAAAGTGACAGTGACACAGAATCTGAGAATGAACTATGGAACACAAAGTGTAAGACCTGGAAAAAGGATTATTTGAGGCATGAAGACCCTTTTGTCTGGTTTTTCAGTTAAGGAACATTTTGCTTTATGTGTGATATAATTTCATCACCCAGTTAAGAGTTAAGGAAGTTTTTGCTTGTTTTGAAGAAGATGTTGAAGGAAGGGTCAAAGTGGGGGAGGAACCAACATATAGAATAAGGTAGGACACAGCACAGTGGCACGCACTTTCCGATGTGGGGACCCTTGTATCCTAGATTTACGTGTCACCGTATAGAACTGACTCCCTTATTCTCGTGCCGAACATCATAAATAAAAATATCAATATAAATTTGTAATAATGTAGCTTAGTGTTTATTTGATACTATTTTAATAGAGATTCCTTTTTTTGTCCTTTAACTTGTGCTCTAAGATCACTGACAGCTTTTGTTTTAACAAAGGATTAACAGCTTGAAGATTCTTAGAGAGATTTAACGAGGATTTACCAATTTACTTACAAAAGAATTAAAATATAAAGTATTACAAATTTTTCTGAATAGTTATAAGATGAAAAATCGATCTTTAAGTTAGTGGAAATAATTGAGTCACTTATACAGAAGCTTACTTGAAAGTGAAATAAGAAATTTGGCAACTATTGGGGAAATAAATTGGAGGACACCCTGTAAGGTGCAGTGCATTATCGAAAACTTTATTATTGGATTAGAGAAAGGCTAAAAGAAAATGTAATGTGCTTTTGAGGGATCTTTTTTCCAAAATCACAGGGCTGATAGTGAACATTGAACTAATTTAATAAATAACATTAGCAAAGCCACACTATCTTTAGCTGCCTCCATTTAAGTTGGGTTGAAAATAAAAGGATTCATACCCAAACAAAATAGCATGACTTGCACAGAGACCCTATATCCAGGTTTGAATGTAACTATAAATAGAGGGGTTGTAGTCACTTGAGTTGTACTTTTTATTTGACTATTGTGAGAATCTGGAACCTATTCCTTTCATTTCTTGTGAAATGAGTCATAAAAGAGAGAAGTTTATCAAAAAATTTGAAAACCAATTCACTCACCGGCTTCTTTAGCAAAACCACTCATTCTTTTCTAACATATTAATCTTTTATAATTTGAACTTGTTCTTATTAGGTCATGCCTTCAAAATTTACTCTAAGTAAATTTCTTCCCTTATTTCCATTTAGGACGTCAATTGTTGACTTCACACAATAATTACAAAAATAAATGAAAGTAATTATATTATGATAAAAGTTTCTATACACAATGTCTTGATATAATGTACTCCAAAGAATATAATTAACAAGACTCTATATAAACCTAAAAATAACAAAAATTATTGTAACAGTCTACAATAATATAAAGAGTAAATGGTACATAGTTTAACTAAAACTCAAAATTATTAGACACTTTTTAGTAGACAGATTTTTACCTTTCATAAAACATTGTGATTTAAAGCTAATACATGACCTAAAATACAAACAATTTGTACTATTTGTAAAGTTTTACTTATAATAGAATTTTAATTATATAAAGATATAAAAAATCCCAAATCGCATTTTCAACATATTACATTGATAATGACTGAAATAAAACTTGAAAAAATAGATCATGTACAACACATGTTTCTCACCATCTCTTTGTAAACAAGGAAACACATACTCTGTAAATAGATTAAGAAAACGTGACATTGAACTGTAAATTAAGGGTAAATGTATGGAATTGTAAGCTAAACCCGCTTCTTTTATTTTGTTTTTCTTTATTTTATTATTTGACTGTAACATAATCAAATCAACTCATTCTTCAATATGTTAGATAGATAGCAATATCGAGCATGTGAAATATAAATGAAAAATATATATCATGTTAATTGATTTATATATAAATGAAAGATCAAATAATTTTAGATTAATATAAAATTTTGTATGTATAATTTATGTGAAAATATATAAAAAAATATTCAATTAAAACATATTAAATTTAGTAAACAGTCTATATAAGATTTATTAACTTGTATCTACTTGTTTATTTTATAAAGGGGAAGCAATAATATATAAGGTATTTAAAAAATAAAAAATCATAATTATATCTTAATCACTTACTTCGTCTAAAAAAATATTAATAGAAGTTAGAAACCCAAATGAATTTATTAACAATTTAATTAAATTTTAAGTATTTTATAAATTTGATTATTTTTAGTTGTGTTTTTCTTATAAATCTTTAATTTATTACGTGTTTATAATTTTTTTTATTTTTTTCTAAGCATATTTGTCATTGATTTATATTGTCAACAAGATGATGAAACTGGTACTTTCATTTCCGCCTCTCCAACTAACAAATTAACTTGCTACCTCCTTTCCCAATATTAATCAACTTGCTACTTTCCTTCCTAAATTATTTAACTGTACTTCCTTCTTTAATAGTAGTAAGTTGACCTAAAAATTGAAGAAGATTGGAGAAGAAATGAAATGAGTTCTAGACTAAAAACAAAAGTAATAATTATATCACTTTATTAACAACAAAATTAAACCAAAAAAAATACTTAAATAAAAATAAAACAATATTTCTAATAAAAACTTAATTTAAAATATGTAAATTTGGAAGTTACTTAAAACTTAATTAAACTTTTATTAATTTATACTTATTTAACAAATTTCAAATACCTTTAATACACTTTTTACTCACAAGAAGGAAGTTAGTATTTACCTCAAGTGTATTCTAAAAATTGTGATTACAAACGTAAGTATATTTTAAAAAAGAATGGTTATGTCTTTCAAAATAAAGCAAGTCTAAGTTAACAAATTCATATATACGATACTTATTATATTATTTATGTAAGATGCTTTAAATATACTTCAAATAATTCCCAAGTTTAAAATAAAATAAAAAATCTTCAAGTAAAAAATTTATTTAATATTTTTAGTAAAATTATTTTCATTAACTTTTAGAATATTTTAGAATGTTGAAGCACGTTTTATCAAATTTTAAAATATTCAATATTAATTAAAACAAAATATATTTAATGTTTAAAAAATATATATCAAATACAAGTAGCAGAAGATTTTAAAGGTATGGTTATGATGTTGTTATTGCGGTAAGTCTACTTGCACTAATTAAAATGTGTCCCACTTGAGTGAATATATGTGCTATGTTTGTCTTCCACCACAGATAATAAAACAACACAATCAGCACATTGACTTTTTAGATTTCCACTTTGCACAATATAACTTTAAATCTATCATTCATATTTTATTATTATTGTTATTATTATTAGAATTTGGCTTCCTGTAACGGTTACTTTTAGAAACTAAATAAACCTTATAATAATCTTAAATCATTAAGTAAGTTACACAAATGGAAAAAATCATTTAAAAATTTATATATTACTCACTTAGTATAATAAAAAAATATCTTAGGAAAGAGAATGAAAAAATTAACTTCTTAAAATATGAAAAATTATATTATTTCCTCTCTGAAAACAAGGTTGGGAGGTTAGAGTGTTGTTGGAACTTAGCTGGATATAATATTAAAATAAAATAAAATAAAAAGACAGTGACCAATACATTAAGAAAATGATGAGGCATGTTTGTTTGTTAATTTTGATGTATATATTTAATGTTAATAACATAATAAGCGAAGAACTCTATTAATCTATTTCCTATTTGCTCCAACAACAAAAGAGTATTTCTTATTTGACTTCGAGCTTCAAACAATAAAAACAATAATAAAAAACAATAAGAATAATGTTTTAGGCGGCCATATCCATATATTATGATAATGACTGATGATAACTGTGCACCTTAATTATAAAAATAGAAAATAATTAATTTGATATATAAC
>Ga0123340_1000842_pt1 | contig 23157 bp, 8 predicted proteins | sample SirMexnodulemix_FD_89961 | JGI IMG/M metagenome (GOLD analysis project Ga0123340, IMG submission 89961) | Root nodule microbial communities of legume samples collected from Mexico - Siratro Mexico nodule mix | ecosystem: Host-associated > Plants > Roots > Nodule | place: Mexico: Nepantla...
AAATTATATAATTCGGTATATAAATTTTGTATACTAGATTGTATAATTTAGAACAGAAAAATATATTTTAAATTATCCAATTTAGTATATAAAAACTGTATATTAGATTTTACAATAAAAAAAATATTTATATATATATATATATTAAATTATATAATTTGATATATAAAGAAAATTGTACACTGAAATCCAGTAAGAGTATTTGCAGTATTTTGAAAAAAATATGAAGGTGTAGAGTGAAGTCATAAAGGTGCAAGAAGAAGCCGTCTCAGAGTAGGTGGGCCTTGGGGAACAGTAATGGTCCAATCTGGAACCCAAAACAAAACCCACTGTCCTGAACTTGTGTTGTGTGTTCCTTCTCGCTGCACTGCTTCCCCAATCTTCTCTCCGGCGATCAAGGTATCAAAACCGAAACAGGTACTTTCGCAAAAGTATCATCTTTTTAAGTACCCATTTTCGTTTCTGCTTTCACAGTGCCTTCAATTGCATTTCCACTCACAAAAAACGTGTATTTGTTCATGCGTCATACACAAGATGAATTGGGTGGTGGCTATGACCCTGTCTTTGTTGTTTTTAACTTTTGATTTTATGGTTTGGAAATAGCAGGCGTGTTGTTGAAGATGAGTTGTATTGTTAGGGCTGCATTGAGATCCAAGTGCAGTTCAAGTGTTTGTGCAATTGTTGAGAGAAGTGTTGGCCTACCAGTGAGGTTTTTCTCCACTGAAGCAGAACAGCCACCTCCCAATTCAACTACCCCTCCTCCATTCTTTGACGTTGATCATTCTGGTACCACCCTTTTATCACTTTTTCTCCCATTTCTATTGCTCTTCAACTTGTCTTAGTTTGTACGCGTCATGGTCATCATCATTGTCAATGATACCCTTGTTGTCATAACAGACATTACCAATTTCACCATTGTTATTGCTCTCACTATCACTTCCATTTTTGTTGTCATGTTTATCATTTGCTACCATCTCGTAATTGATGTTGTTGTCATTGTAACCACTTGCACTAACATCACCACTAACACAACATATTAGTTTTTGGTCCTTATGATGGTATGCAACAAATATAATATATGATTAATGCTTTTCTTGCTCCTATCTTATCGTGTTCCTATCCTACTTTTGTATCTTATCCTATCATATCCTGACCACCAAACAAGCCCTTAAGAGTGTTAGTATATTGTTGTTATTATTCTTATTTGGAGGAGGAGGAGGTTCTTGTTGCTATGAGAGTATCAATATTCAATACCTTTTGGCTATGTTTGGGAGTTGGGTTTTGGAGGAGAAGAAATGGGAGGGGTAAACTAAATAAAATATTAACATTGAGTAATTGTTATTCTATTGGGACGGGGTATGTTAGGATGGAGAATTTGGAAGAAAAAGGAAAAGGTGGGCTAATCTTTCATTTTAAGTAATAATGGTTTATTCAAATGAGGAATGCCATGTTAGATAATCTTTTAGCCTTCTAATTACTGTGTATATAGTTCTTTAAAGTTTATTTGGGTCCTACATAAGACTCATGGTAAGCTTTGTAAGAGGGAGAGGAGATAAGAGTGAGAAAGGAGGAGTGCATCCCTTTCTCTCTCATTGTTAATTTCAAATAAGTTGCTGTATATTTTTCAAATAATTGGGATGTCTAGCAAAATCCTCCTCCTCCATGTCGTGATCATCATTATTGTCATTGTTTTAAGTTTTTGGTTAATCCTTATGTCTATTCATGTGTATACTAACATTTAAAGGCCAAATAGTTTATGGATTTGAGAATGTGAAGATAATAAATGCATAAAGTTATAGGAATTTGGCATACAGTATATATCATTGATGCCAGTGACAATATATTTTTGCATACATTTGGATTTTGAAAACAAGATGTTTCATTTCTAACCCATTCACTGCCAGTCATTTAATTTTAATAATACCTTTTAACATTTTACAGTTCTTTTATTTTAAATAATTTCCGTTTTCCTTTTAATGACCGTTTTCATGTTTCTTTCTTTCTTTAGGAGTAACATATGGTAAGCTGCTTGGTATTCGTAAGCATGTACTGAAAACAGATATCATCAACTTCTTTGAAGGTTGTAATTTGACTCTGGAGGATGTTAAATTGGATTACAACCGTACCTTTGTTCCAGTTTCAACGTAATGTATTCCATCTTTTGTCTTGCTTTGGGTGTATTGTGAAAGTTGTAGTTTGCCATAGAAATATAATCAGTGCATTTTCATGCCTATCACAGGGAATTGCATTTTCTTTTACTTTGAAAGGGAAAGTTCAATTTCATTATATACTTGTTTGTTGCATGTCATGATCTTAGAATTTGGAATTTCAAGCCCTAAAGTCCTATAAAACCAACTTGTCACGTGAGGATTGTCCAAGATATACATGACTTCTATTTAAGTCATATTTTTAGTTGCTGTGAAACTAAGCACATAAAAAACACCGTAAAAAACACCCCTTTGAACTGTAATTAAGGCGTCTTTCCTGTGTTAGATTTTGTCATACTCGTCCTGTTATATGAACTCATGTATTTCATTGAAGACAAGTAGAAATAATCCCAATTGCATAGGTAAAATCATGATGCAGGAAAAGTGAAAAGACAGAGTAGCTTTTTGAGGGTGTGCTAGCCTTCCCTTTCAATCCTTATCCAATTATTGCCTACCTCTTTCTTCCCTCTCCCCATTTTTTTTTTCTAACTGATTTCCCTCTCTTTTTCTTCCTCAATCGCTACAATTAGCATTTCAGTATTACCTTGGTTCCCGCATGACTCTCCCCGTGTAATCATCTAGCATAGCTTACATTCTGAAAGTGGATTATCATTGTGTTTTCTAAATGGGCCTCATCTTAGATTGTATACTTGAAATTATCATTTAAATGTTTTGGGTATAATCAGGTTGTTGCAATTCCCCACTCGCAATTCCTATGACAATGCTGTAAGGGTGATTGTAAGGAAAGGTCGCTTGTACAGATTGGACAGGGTATGCTGCTCTGCACACATGTCTTTTTCAAAAATCAAATAGTTTTTATGCTTGTTTATAATTGGAAAATGTTTTATATTTTGTTCCTTTTTCTGATATCAGGCTGATCGTTCTCAATGGGACATAGTAAAACCATATGATGGAAAAACAGTCAGTACAGATTCTTACCTATCTTTGTTTATCTTGTTTTTATAATAGTAATTATTTTTTATGGTTTGTATTATATTGAAACTACCCAAATTCTGAAACTGTTAGATGTTGTGTTTAGAAAATTTTGATCGAGTAAAATAGAGAGCATGATGTAAGACCGATTTTGTCCATAACGTAATGTTATTTTATTATTATTTCTGATGTATATACCAGCTTTAGGGTTATGGTTTAAGGTGAGTCAGGTAATTCCTATATATACATCAATAAAAGGCATAACAGTGTAGGTTTAATACCCAGATTTTCCTCCATCTTATTTGTTCAAGTAAATGAATAAGAAGATTCTAAATATATTTTTCTCCTATTTACCATAAAGATATTGAAAATATTTTTATCCTAATACTCCTTTATTTACAACAAGTTACAACATCAAATTTATTCAGTTTATTTATGCTTGACTTATTTAATGCATTATATATAAATCAAAAGATCTCTTGGATTCTTGGTATGGAAGAACTAAGATTGTGGTGGGAATACCATAAAAATTTGGTATTTGGTGTTGTGCTTGTATTTACCACTGTTCTGTGATATGCTGGCTAAAACTGTTCTGTGATATGCTGGCTAAAACTGAAATTATATTTAGAATTACTTTTTAAACTGAAGACTGCTAGTTGAAGTGTTATAATTTTTGTTTTATGCAATCATTACGGTGGAAAGAACAGATTTACCTAACTGCCTAATGTTTTTAGATTTTGATTCAAGGAATGCCTCGATCTGCTACATATGAAGATGTAGTGCGCCTCTTGACCGGTTGTGAATTTGATTCCTCCTCCATCTACTTATTTTTGAGGTTAACATCAACTATACTTCAAATCTTATATTTTATTTTAGAGTTAAACATGTTTTTAGTCTTTGAAAATAGGGCAGCTTTTAGTTAAGAATGTATTTGGCTAAACTTCATAATAGTTTTAGGAGAAGATTAAAATTAAAATAACTGAACTTCTACAAAGTACTAGTTTACACTTAGTTAAAAATCTTAGTTTTTAGAAACAAACGAGAGAACTACAAATGCATAAATCAATTTTAGTTTATGGAGAAGTTTAGTGCATTTCTTCTTTTCTTCTCTTACAAGTGCTTTTAGTCTATTTTTGGAAATGTATCATGTGTGATCCCCATTTTCACCAGAGACCTAGAAGAGAAGAACTTCTGTGGTGGACAAGGATCACACACATTTTTAGCAAACTAATGGATCAACTGCAATAATTTTAGTTTTAGGGTCTCAAGATGAACAGTTCTACATGTATAAGTACTAAGATAATGTTTAACCCTTGAGGGGGTTGTTTCAAGGTATAAAATTGTGTTCAAAGAAAAGTGCTTGGAATACACCCTTAACATTCTGAACACACACTATCATTGATTGAACTTTATTGAAAATCACAAAATTTGGCAGGGGTCTCACTTTATTTAAGGATCTCTCTCAATTTTTTACTCTAATAAATTGTATCAAACGTGAGAATTTCATATTCTCAGGTTCACTTTCTCAGGATTTTTTCTCAATGCCTTGAAACAAATGGCTGCTTGATTATATGATTGTTCTCAAAATGGAGATTCTTTTGTTATTTTCAGGCAAGGAGAAAGAGGGCCTGCAGAACCTATTAAATTGGCCACAGTACGTTTCCATTCAAGGACTCAAGCCATGAATGCATGCATCGCAAAAAATGGAACTTTTTGCCAAAACAATCGCGTTTCGATACAAGTTTTGCAGTAATTCATGTCCCTTAGTGGTGCTAGTATTATATACTATTTTTATAGAGCCTAGAGTATTTAACTAGTTTTTTTATTCCATTTGGGACTTCATAATGCCTTTGGTTTAAGGTGGTGCAAGGAAATGTTAAAACTTGGCAAAATGTCTATCTTGAGTAGTAACTTGACGAATTAGTTGATCGGTTACTCATGAAGAGTTTGGTTTTTCTTTATATTGAAATGTGTTTTTGTGTTAACCGTAGTCAAGGATTTTTTTTTACCTGAAATCGTGGTGTTGATTATATGATAGTTTGATATAAAACTATCATATAATATCAGTGTGTCTTGGTATTTGCACGCTGATATAAAACTAGCAACTTTTCAGTTATTAATTATACATGAGTTCGCCTAGTGCAGTTCTTTGAATAAATATATGTATGTGGATGTTTTGTTGGAAAGTTATGTAAATGTTAGCAAACACAAATGCGCAGAATTATTGCCAAACGTGAATTTGGTTAAGCATATGATGAAGAAATATTTTCCAAAAAAGGAATGTTAGACACTTGTAAACTTAGAGCTTATTTATATCGTTTGAGTCTTCTAAACTTATTTCAATTATGAAGATTTATTGTCATTAACGTTCTTTGTCAAACTTACATTATCAAGATTATAAGAATCTTCCAAAAGGCACCAGTAAATATTCTTTGAAAAATGTGAATACGTATGTATGTATGTATTTGATTGAAAGAGAATGACTCGAGATGACTTGTAAAATTTATTTTGGATAGAATAATCTAAAATTCTAACATTTATATTTATTGTTTATAGTGTACTCTCATATTTGTTACTTATGTTATGTGGTAATATGTTATGAATATAGTGCATACAAGTAGATTTCGGTACAAATTCTGGAACTATGTCTATCACGGTGTAGGAACTAAATCATAACATTTTGTTTATTTTATGAATAAATCCATATATGTATAAAGATTTTTTAAGTTTAATATAGTTTTATCAATTTAGATTAGTATACTTGCATGTTAATTTTAACATTAATTTGAAAAGAAAAAAAATGGTTTTATATACGAGAGTGACATTTGATAAAACCTAACCATATTAATAACACTCCATATCATTTCATACATTTTTAATATTCCAATTATTCTATAAAAATATCAGTAAGAATTTAATTATTTTTACACAACTTTATTTTTCTCGCTTATCCATACAAACAATGAAAATAATTTTTAATCTAAATTAGTTATAAATTACATTTATTATCTTATATTACATAAAATTTTTGAAAAATAATAATTATTTATCACTTCTCATTGAACGTACCATGATAACCTTGCACAAACTTCGGCGTTACATCAACTATCAAGAAATGTACCTTTGTTATCCGGAATAATTTGTTCATAATATGCAGACAACGTTGTTAAAATTGGTGTTTAATATAATTTTGCATATAATTAACTCTACAGTATCACTTAAAAATAATCTCTAGTAGTTTTGTTTATTGAAAGCATAATATTTTTTCTTAGACAATATTTGCCTATGTTTATATAAGCCATGTCGCATTATTTGCTAAATTATGTTAAAGAACAATTATGTTAAGTATCAAACATCATTGTTAGGCAACAGTTACCTTACGCAACAAACAACCGTATTGGAGATGATCTAAAGTGTTTCACAGTCAGAACTTGATCTACAATAACCAATACGAAAAAACTATGTTCAATACTTCAATAAATCAAATTATTGAGTATAATTTTCCTGTATAATGATTATACAAAATTATAAATTATCAACTAATACAAAAACGTCTATAACATTTAATGTAAAATAACTTTACATTATCAAATAAACCAAAATCATTATTTGCAACGCGTGCGTTATGGTTATGCCTGTTTACATACAGTGTTCAGGAAAGATTGTTCCATTGCTTGAAGTTGAGTTAAAGTTAAAGAAGAAATGCAACCAAATTTTACTATTCCAGAATTATTTATTTACCACTACTACTAACATTCATATCGAGCAAGTAACACAGTCCAAAAATCAATGTCAACAGAAGCTATAGATGGATTAAATATGAAGCATGGGGTGTTTTTTATCGTGTTGTAGCAAGACAACTGAAGACACTGTACACCAATCAAATCCTTCCTAATACAAATTTCCATAGTGACAAGCATCTTTTGCGGGGAGAAATGAAGTGTGAGGTAACCAAAGAATTCACCACAGTTGACTACAACTAGACGTGAAACTGTGGTACCCTTTATCACCTAACAAATAATTATCAGCACTGCAACTAGTTGTGCTCATACTACCCATACAACAACATATTGTATATCATACCATGGAGCAGCATTCCTTCCCGCCACTAATACATCGCCAAAAGGGATGAATTACTGAGTATGGTGTCATGTGCTTCCTGGAGCATCACTTCCCACAGCTGGTTTGCGATTCAGATATCGGATAACAGCATCTTCAACCCTGCTCAAGTTGTCAAACAAGATTAAATTTTACAATGATTGTAACTGACGTGCATTTATATAAGAACATTGAAGAAAAAGCACAAGAACACTGATCAAGCCAACTTCTACTTGGCACAGACACTAACAACTCTTGAGTGAATATAAAAAAAAAGGAAGGTTAAGTGCAATCTCAAGAAGCCTCAAGGGTGTCAATGTGATTTGCTCAAAGGAAAAACATATTATGCACATTTTAGTCATGAATTTTGAAATGAAATCCTCCCGTGGATAGGAGTTGGTGGCCAAAGTGCATCAGTAACTAAAATAGAATCCAAACAATATCATACATCACCCTAAACTAAGGCAACATACCAAAATAAACTATTAAAGCTAGATTTTAAATTATTCTCATTAGGTCAATCATAGCCAAGTTAAAGCTTACCATGGTTGGTTGAAGAAATCTGATCGACGCTCTTTTTCTGCATTGCGACTAGGTTCACCGGAAACAAGTTTCAGATCCCTGCTTTGAGATTCAATTAATGCATTAATAAATTCTACTGGCGATTGACTGAAACCAAGAAAGAATGACCGTCTCCTTCGGTGCTCATGAATTTTTCTAATGATTCCACATATTGCTTCATCACATGTCTCAATCTCTTTGTTTTTTTCCACATTAGCCAATAAAGCAGACAACTCCCTCTGAATTGGGAAAGGAACATCAACCATCACATCATAACAAGCAGTCCCAGCTGGAGTGTTTCCCGATAGCTTGATCTTGTGTTCCAAAAGTATAGGCTGTGGAGGGAACAAATGTGAAGATATTTTCTGCGAAACCATTGTAAACTTCATCTTTTCTTCTCCAAATACTTTCTGAAGAGGCTGATCACAGTGAAAGAAAGAAGGGTCATTAGGGTTTTGCAACTTCCTGGCCTTCACATAGTGCCAGATCGCAGCAACGATCCTTGGGCGGGTATCAACCTCAATACCAAGAACCTCTGTCAAAGCAGGTGAAAGCTTAAACTTCTCTGGTACATAATTCATTTCCAGCCGTATATTCACTGTAAACTCTTTATCCCCTTTCCTCTTTACTTCAAAACCTTCATGTGGAGCAGGCGATCGAGCATTCTCCCACATAATAATATGATTTTCCGGATATAGTCTCTGATCTAAAGAAATGGTTACTCTTTTGAAGAAAGCTGAAAACTTGGGATACAAAGGAGTGGACTTCTGAACCACTCCTGGCTGATCAGGGTCTACACCATCTTCCAATATCCTTCCAACTATCTTCAGCGTCCAGGTTGGAGGCTCTGCACTCGGCTTCTTCGGAATTGTTCGAATTTGATTAGCAAAAGTGTTAAACACATAGATGCGAAGTGTTTTCTGAATACAGGGTGGATTTTTGAGCGCTTCCTGTATATCAGCCTTCTTTCTAGCAAGTGCTGCATCAACACGAGACTCAAACTCCAGAAGCTGTGTGTACAGTGCAGATTCAGGCAGTATAGCTGCCACTTTATCTTGCAGCTGTTTCTCCGGAAGCTTCTGCTTCTTCCTCCGAGAAGCCGGTGTGAGCTCCATCGGTCTCAAAGGCGAGAAGGTGTTGGGAGGGGAAAATCCAACCGGCCGAATTGGGGGTTTCAAAGGGATCCGTTTCCCACTGGCATTCCCCGGTGTGGAAAGATTCGACGACAGGCCCAAACTCCCCAAACCACCACCTTGGTTCTGATTAAGACTCAAACCCTGTGCCTGCAAATGAGCCTGGATTTGAGCATGGGCAGCAGCTGCTGCCTGGGCATGAGCCTGAGCCTGAGCCTGGGCCTTGGACTGAGCTTGGACAATAGCATGGGCCTGTGACAGTGGAAACTGCCCTTGAAAACCCACGGGCAGCTGGACTTGTCCTTGGGACTGTGAAAAACCATGGTTTGCAGGTATAGAATTGGAGGATATTCCAGCATTGCCAAAGGATGAGGAAGAGGCCCCAATGCCCTTAGAAGGGTTATTATTGTTCACAGACATCACTATCCAACCCTAATCCACTAGTCAACCACAAAAGGGCAAAACAAAAACAAAAACAAAAACCTCAATACCCAAATGAAAAGATCCTACTTTTAACTCTCGATCTTGACCAGTAGGGAAATAACCCACAAATTCAAGCGTCCAAATTCAGAACTTGCGCGAGTCACCACCAACTACGAATTTGCATTGCCCCAGAAAATTAAAAAAACCGGAAATGAAAAACCACTGAATCGACTAGGGTTTACCTCGATCTGGCCTTACACGGACCCGCGGAACTCGAGAAGGTTAGAAGAAGACGAGATTGTCTTCGGTGAATGGGGCTTCGGTGGGAGAGAGGGATGAATTGGAAGGATCTAGAATTTGAGAGAGTGGGCTAAATTGGAGAAATGGGAAAGAGTGAGAAAGATTTGAGATGGTTCTTTTCTGAAAGGTGAACGACGATGGCGGTGAAGAGTGGCTAGGGTTAGGAAAATGGCCCAATTTTGGGGTCAAACCTCAGAGTTTAGTCACTGAACGAGTATCCGTTCCCTTCTAAAGCTTTCTCGCAAAACGGCGTCGCTTGTGTTGCGTCATTCTTCCTGTGCAGTGATATTTTCTTAAAAATACTTTAATAAACATGATTCCTTTTTTATTTTCATGATTAATTTCTCTTATTCATTTTCATCTCACCATCACAGTATTATGAATTTTTTTGTCTAATTAATAATAAAATCGTTGATAAGCAAATATTAATAATTTTAATTTATATTTAGTGCAACTTTACATGACTAAATTTTTAAAAATTCCGAGATTTGGTTGAATTTCGAAGGAATTGTATTATTGTATCTTTTTTAAATTGAAAAACTTGATTCACCTTTTTTATTAACAATATTTTGGAAGATTTAATTGTATTTTTTTTTTACAGATATCGAGAACGGAACAATACTTGTTTCTATAATTGCATTTTGAAAAAAAGAAAAATATTCGTGCTTGGCTACATTCACATTATAACTATTTCATCTCTCGTTACTCTATTTCTGAAAATATGTAATTTTCATTTTTGTGATTTTATATATATATATATATAGAGAGAGAGAGAGAGACTATTGTGTAAAATACTAAATTACGGACATTCTATTCATGTTTCTGAAAAAGTTTTAAAATATCTTTTAAAATACAACTCAAACAACTTTGTGTATTTTTTTATTTTACATTAAATAGTGTTTTAAATATTAAGTGACTTTAGTTAAGCAAAAATGTAATCAAGGAGACAAATTAAGTAGCATATTCGATAAGACTTTAAAATATAATCAATATTTGTTTTAATATTAAGAAGAAAATAAACTTTGATATTTGAGTTATGGCTTTAAAAGCTTAATCAGACCAGTTGATTCAACTATTTAATTGGAATTAACTTTCTAACCAGTTTGGTCACTTTAAAACAGAGTTTTTTCCAAAATTGGTAAAAACTAAGAATAAGTCCAAATTTGGTGCATTCAACCAGTTTGAACTGAAAATAATTGAACTTGATATTGATTTTGAAATAAAAAGACTTGTCTTAGTGATTAAAACAAATTAAATGCCTTAGTAGAGTTTGGAAAACAATGATATATGGTGCTTTTAATTAATTAAATTAACTTTTTTGAAAACTCCTATTTGAATGTTTTTAATGAATTTAAATGGTTTTTAATAGATTAAAAAAAAAATATCTACCGCATCCATGAAAATCAAATTGAAAACTCGAATCGTATAATAACCAAATATCTTTAACTCTAAATCATAATCAATACATTTAGAATTTAAATAAAAGTAAAATATGAAATAATTGAAACATAAAAACGAACAAATCAATTAATGAACTAAAAGTTGCAAATGAAGTGATTAAAGAGTTTTTAAAATTAAAGAAATTTTTGCAAAGTTTTTGTTTCTATTGAAATATGTATCCAATTCCAACTCTATTTACAACACATTTTCTAAAATTAAGGGTGTTAGACTTAGATAAATAAATTAGGACAGTCAAATAAACATTGACATTCTAATTCTAATATCGACAATTTACTCTTGGTAATCTAATTGTGACCGTCAAGTACAGACTTTATCACACTTGTGTTCTTTTACAATTGAAAGAAAATTATATATAAAAGTACTTAAAAATTAAAAACAATATATATAGAAATAAACAAAAGATTATATTATTAAAAAAATAAAAATAAAAAAGTAATAGTAAAATAGTATGACAGTTAGAATTAAAAAGATTGGGTTAAGAAAAACAAAATGTATAGTTGGATTACATAACAAAATAACACAACTAATTACAAGATCATGTATACAAACAAATGTGCTAGAATGATAAAATCAAAATGAGTTTAAATTTTATTTTTTTAGAAATCCAATACAAAATAAAAAGTATTTTTTTAGGGGATTTCAATATGATATGTTGTGGTCTTTGATCGACACTTGGTTGGTTTAAAAATATATCTTTCATTTGAAGTATCTATAGTATTTGTAGGAGTTGAAAACCATGTTCAAGTGGTCTAGTATGTTTTTTACTCAGCTATTCATATTGTTGTTGTCAACACAATAGACTTAATGGGTTGATTAGTGATAATAACATTGTTTAACTTGATTATCGTTTTAGGTACCTGACATGTACTTGGCTAATCGCCTCAACGAGTTTATGTTGGCTTGTATGTCTTGTTGATTAGGTACATTCTAGCCTACATACAATACACCTCCAAGCTCGAGACCATAGGTTGAAGAGGTTTGAATGGAGTGAATCATGTTAACATAAGCCTTCTTTGGGATTCATGTTGGTTGAATCCAACGGTTGGGAGCACAAAGGGTTATAAGGATTCGAAGTTGTGTTCCACAATCTATAAATATTATACAATATTTATACTAACAACATATAAAATGTAAAATGCATGTGATTAACATAATGGAGCAAGAAACATAAATTGTAATTTAGGTTGAAGATTAAAAGTTTAGAACAATGGAACAATGATCTACAGATATCCAAATACACTAATAAGACGATTCTATAGACAATCGTCTAATAGAATATCTAAAAAAATGCCTAAGAGATCGTCTGTTGATAAAAAGATGATGAACAATGTATTAAGAAAGCAAAACAATGATATTGCATAAATGTAAACTTCTTAAACGGTCAAGTGCAAGGAATTAAAAAAAAAAAAAGAAAGAAAAATATTGTTAGCACCAGTGGGCTACTGTGATGATTTGATGAAGCCAACCAAGTGAAGAAATTCGAGACCCTAAGAGCATATGTGGAATCCATGAAGACTTCATGAAGATTGAAGACTTGGTCTAGAACTTAGGAGTGTGTGTTGTGGGGTAAGTTTAAAGATCTAATTAGTGAAGCATGCAATCTTAATCAATTATAAGCTCCACAAGTATTTTCTGAATTAACAAAAGTTTTGAAAAATCATTAAAATCAAAACTTGTGTTTTAAACAACTGTTTTAACTAACTGGAGAAAAATAGTCGACTATTTGAAGAATCAATCGACTGAATTTTTAAAATGATAGTTGTCTATAAAAGCTGGCGCGAAAACTTTGAAAGAAACGAAAATCATTTTACACATTTTCTGAGCATGAAAATTTGAGATTTCAAAGAGAGCAAATGCGCCCGTGAGTCTTGTGATCAAAGATCAATAGAAGTTTTTCATCAAGAACTGTTTTCTTGAACTGCTGCTGGAGCTATCATTTGACTGAGACAATTCTTCGCTGATTTGATCATCAAGACTAAGCCTTCTATACCCTTTCTTGTTACTTTTGTATTCGTTTGTATAGAAGTGATTGTATTGCAGTGACTGTGTTCATTCTTCATCTGTATTGAAATTTCTACTGCGTTCTTGAATTGCTTGGGTTGGTAATTCTGTTCTATATAGTGGGCTCTGTACAGGGTGCAACTTGTTGTGGGTTTCAGCAAGGGTCGTCGTGAAACACACTATGGGGTTCTGTGTAGTTTCCTGTTCTGTTGTGGGATCAGCATGGGTCTACTGTGAGTTGTAGTGAGACGTTTTTGGGTTATACAGTGGGCTCTGTATAACGTTACTTGTTGTGGGTTTCAGCAAGGGAGTTCTTGAAGCACATAGTGGATTCTGTGGTGTTTCTTGTTCTGTTGTAGGTTCAGCAGGGGTTGGCTGCAGAGTGCAGTGTCGTCTTGTTGTAGGCAAGTGTTGTAAACTGGATCAGGTTGATCAGTTTAGTGAAATCCTTACTGTGTGTGAGGGATTGGACGTAGCCCGGTTGTTGGGTGAACCAGTATAAAAATCTACTTTGTCCTGATTCTTTCTTGCTCTCTCTTTACTGCTCTTTTCTGTTCTTGCTGATTTTTCTTGAATTTTCAGAATTAAGTGAATCTTGCTAATTGAATAACTTCATCATTTTCTGAAAGCATTTTTCAGTAACAACTTAAAATCATTTATTCCCTTTTTCACTCAGTCTAATCCAAACTGCTTTGAATCTGTTAATAACCAGTATATCAGTTTCATGTAAATTTGCAGTTTTGCAATTTGCTGGGTTTACTGCTTCTCAGTTTGTTTTTCCAGAAAATCAAATCTTTCACTGTATAAAACTGTTTTCAGAATCCATAATTGAACTATAATTGATTTAAGACTTAAACATCTTTTAATAAGTGTTTCTTTGATAAAAAGAATTTTATTTCTTGATTGATTCATTATAATTCGAACTGTTGATTGAATCACAGTTGATCAATTCATTCTGTGTGGTTAACTTCTATTCTGTTTCTATGTAGTAAATTAAATCGCTTCCGTACTTACATTTGAATTCTGATAAAACTGTTTAGTTTGCTGCTTTGTACTGAGACTAGATTGTATTCTGTTTACTGATTCATTCTGCTGCTTTGCTCAGTAAAGTTAATAAAGATCCAGTTTATTAAACGAATTTGAATTTTATTAAAAGGTCAACTAATTTTTTGGAAAAGATTTTGAAATCCAATTCACCCCCCCTCTTGTATTTCAACCAAAACAGTTTCTTTCAAATACCATGAACGAAATCGTAAAACTAAAATGTGGAAAAGAAAAGAAATGCAATAGAACATAAACCATAAACATCAAATGTAAAGAAAAAGTGAAAGACAAATATTAACAAAGACATGAAATTGAAACTCATAAAATCCAAAAGTATTCCCTTATGAACCTATTCAACTTCTCTTTATCATTACATATAAAGAATTCATTTAAGAACTCTCTAAATGATAAAGAACATGTGATTCATCAGTCTGTATTCACAATTTTCAAATATGGAAATGAAATTTATTAAGTGTGAATTGAAGGTGAATAAACCACAAGGAAATTCATTACTATAGAACAAGAACTAAGAAATTGTAATGGAAAATTCATAAGAAAAACAAAAAGATAATCAAATGCTATTAAGAAAAAGTGTGAAATGAGAAGAACAAGCAAATGAAGAGAAGAGTGCAAGAAAGAAAAACACAAAAAATGAATGGTAAACACCAAATTCTTATTCAACTTTGAAAATATAACAATAAGAGAAATTGAAAAACCAAAAACTGAATTAACTTTCTAATGAAATCCCACTTATTTATTTTGTTCTATGTTTGTTTATAGGCAATCAACATTAAAGTTTCTAAAGTTAAAGAAAACCACACATGTTCTCTCTCAATGCCTAAAGTCAAAGTGAGTTTAAGCCCACTAAATTCCACTTATGATGCTTTGAATTAAATTTCATAAAAACTCTTCTTAACTATTAACTTTAACTATTCAAAAGAAAATGTTGACTTTTGTTGTTTGATCATCTTCTTAACTTCTGTCTACTCAGCTGCTCTTTCTGTAAAACTTAATTTTTTTTCTTTCTTCCAAAATTTTCATTAAGGCTCTTAAATGAAAAAAAAAATAGCTGCATCAACTAATTCTTATAATTCTACATGAAAATCATAACAAAACCATGAATTAGACAAACTAAATAAAATATAAGTTATAAAATGTAATTTTTATGATGTTTTTGTAAAAACACTAATATTTTGAAGAAATACAAATCTAATCTAAAAACAACAAGTAAGAACAAAAAGAATCCTCAACGATGAAATTAGTCTAGAAAAATACTAAAAAAATTAAGGAGTTATCACTCTACAACCTCCCTTGGAAAGATCAATGTACCCCTAGGTATCAACCTCTTCTCTAGAGAATCCTACAATTTGGTCGCCATAAGGTTAGACCTCAGTCTCAGGTATGCAGTTTTTTGAAAGTCTTCCAATACATAACATTTACCAAACCCCCTTAGTCAACGAGGTTCTTCATTACTGCAATGTTTTAAAGTTTGACTATTATGACCATAGGGTCATCTGGTGTTGGATTGATGACTTTGAAATTGACATATGAAAAATTATCTGGGGCATCTTTTGTCTTATAGGGGATGTGACCATGTTCACGACCGGTACCACTCAAAGGCATTTCTTTCTGGCAAAGTCGGATGGATCTCCTCCTATAAACCCTCTAGCATTGGTGTTACTTACTCCTCAAGTTGCCTCTTATGATCTGTACCGGAGCACTGAGTCGGTCTCAGTTTGTCCTCATCTTCTCGGGGAGGTTTTCTTGTGCCTCTCGTTGATTATAATCTTGGTGGAGTCTTTCTCTTCACCCAAATGAACTCGGTGATAGGTGATGATCTTGTTGTACAAATCTCTGAAGGTGCTTGACTTGAGTTAACTCTTCAATCTTGTCCTTCAATGTCACACACTCATCGATGGTGTGTCCAAAATTACGATGATATCGACCATGTTTATTCGTGTCTGTGTTGCGCGGTGTCGATACCTTCCGAGGAGTTGGGATGAGGTCAGCTTTTAGAGTCTCCTCAAAGATCCTATTTCTCTCAACATTTAGCGATGTGCAATGAGGGAGCCTCAGTAATCAATTTTCCCTTAGCTTAGCAAACGGCTGTGGTCCATCCACCTTCTCCTTTTCCTTGATCCTATAAGATCCGCTCTCAACTCAGACCTGACTACAAACTTGTGAATTTCCTCCAACTGAAAAAACTTTGTTGCTTACCTTCTTAGTTCATCAAGGTCCATCTCTGTCTTCTTGCACAAGCTATTGCCAATGGTCTCGATCTTAACATGATGACCATGTGGTGAAAGGCCACCTCGGGATTGAGATTTCGGATCTATAGTGACAATTTTCCAAATCTCTCCATAAAGAGCTTCAATGACTCTCCCTTCTTTTTCATGATGTGGATGAGTGCTAGGGAGGTCATGTGGTGTGGTTGGCCTGTAGCGAATAGCATTCCATACTTTCCCACTAGAGTTTCAAAACTATCAATGGAGAATGGTGGCAATCAAGGTCAACCAACTTAATGTCACCCCCTTCAACAAAGTGGGGAAAACTAAAAAAAAAAAACACTTCATCAGTCATTTACAGACTCATCTATGTCACATAAACATCTACATGTTCATTATAGTCAGTCATCTCATCATATCGGTCTATACTTAGGCCCTTCCATTGGACTGAGAGTTCAACATTCATGATCTTATCCATAGAGATGATGTTAGCCACTCTACCTACCAACTCCCTAAGCTCAAAACCATAGGTCGAAGAGGTTTGAATGAAGTGAATTGCGCTTACATAAGCCCTGTTTGGGATTCATATCAGTTGAATCCATTGATTGAGTGGAAAAGGGTCATAAGGATTCAAACCTTACTTTCAACGATTTATAAATAGGGGTGTAAACAAATCATTTGGACCACTTGTGTTATTACTTTGTTCGATATCCGACGTCTGAGAACCAAAGTAGTGGATAGGTGTAGAGAATTTTTTCTGGACCGAGGTAACATGTCTTCTTTGTCTAGTTTTTCTTAGTCTTCAGGTAACATTTTCTTTAAGGGATTCTGGGGGGTCAGTCAACATCTAGTGTGAGTGTGTATCGAGCTAATGTGCCTAACCAAGACAATAGTAGATAAGATAGCCGAGAGTGATCTATCTCTTAGGTCATGATATGAATAGGTGCACACCAAAGTGACCAACTACTTCTTAAAGTATCAATGGTCGTCTTTAGTCGAGTCCTATGCGATGAGCATTCCTATGTTTGCTAAAGATGTTGAGGAGGGTGTAGTGGGTCTTGAAAGGTGTATCGCCATTGACAATGCACATCATGGTTGAGAGGCTCATTGATCAAATTTTTTCTACATGTATCCCTGCTTGTTTAGGGACGTTCATGTCCACCTACCATTCAACGAGTTCACGATATATGTATTACGTACTCTGAACGTGACTTTGATATAGTTGCACCCAAACTCATGGGTTGCTCTCATAAGCCTTTCAGCTTATTTGTGAGATGTTGAATATTTGGTTGAGGTGCGGGAGGTACCTACAAAAGGTTCTCTGATGCTTAAATTAGTACTCAGTAATTAGAATGCTTAAGAATTGATTTGAAAATATACCTTTCATTTATAGCATTTATACTATTTATGAGTTGAAAACATGTTCAAGTGAGTCCAATATATTATTTTCTCAATTTTTTAGATTATTATTATCAATACAAATCAACTTGAATGATTGTTTAATTATAATAATATTTAACTTGGTATTTGATAATCATTTTAATATCACCACATCCTTGATTAACCATCTTGACAAATATATTTGTCAACTTATACGCATTGTTGGTCGATTATCCTATCTACATACTTTATAGAAGGAAAGGAGAATAAAAATAGAACATATCAAAATGATAAAAATAGAAAATTTAAAACTTTATAAGAAAAAAAATAAAACAACTATTATTTATATTAATTTGTAGATTGAAATTTCTTATAGCAAGAAATTTATAGTATTCTTCACTTCTAAAAAATTTACATAAATTTAAATTATAAGAAACTTAGATATTTTTAAATGACAAATCTAACTCAAAGTAGATTGAAACAAAAAATAGATATAAACATGGGCAAATTTGTGAAGGTATAAATTTTTATTGCGTCGATTTAAACTAAAGAGAATTAATTATTAGGTAATATAATCCAACAGTGAATTAATTAAATTAGTTATCTATGACAATAATTAGTTATAATGATTTACCGTTGACATAAAAGAGAAAATAACTGGATCTTTATAAAAAATTATTACATATTAGATTACAAAATTGACTTGAAAGTTATTCACAAAGTTGTAAAGGATTTTTTTAACATTTTAAAATAATTAAGGAAATTAAGTATATATACAAAACAAATTTAATGTAATTTTAGAAATATTTGGATAGAAAATTTTAAGAGTGCAATTAATATTGTTAACATTGATCGAAAACTAAAAAAGTTTAATAAACTTTGTAGTAAAATAACTTTAATAGGTATTAGCTAAAATAATTATGATTATTAATTAAAAATAATTTCAATAATGTTAATCAAGAAAAAATAATTGAAATTTCTTTTGATAAACTTTCGTAAAAAAGTTTAATAAAAAGATAGTATAACTTTTTTATTATTAACCATTGTTTTAAATAAGTTTTTATGTTAAGTGATAATTGAAATATGCAATCAAATAAAACAGCAAGAGGGTATTTTAATCTTTTTGCTGATAGCACGGTAGTACGAAAGTGTAGATAGTAATCTATGGGTGGAGGAAGTAAAAACCTTCCAGAGTGGTTCATGCGAATCTAGCCCAACAATTTACAATGATAAGAAAAAGCACGTGACACTGAAAGCAGATAAACATAGTTTCAGTGATCATCATTCAGATCAGCCATGGCTACCTCATCCACCATCAACAACTTCCTCTCTTTCTTCTTACCCACAAAACCTCCGCCACCCTCAACGCCGCCGCCACTCCAATTCAACCCCATCGCTTCTTCTTCCGCCCACAAACCCCCACAACCCCTAATTGCCCAATATGACCCTTCTTCTCCTTCCCCTTCTCCTGCTTCTTCGTCATCTGAATTGTCCTCTGTGATATGCCCCTCCATGGCCTTCTCCAACACGCTCTTCTTCCAGTCACCCTACAACGTGCAGGTGGTGGTGGCCGAGGACGAGCCCGAGGAGCGCCTCCTCAACAGGTTCCGCAGAGAGGTGCTGAAGGCCGGCGTCATTCAGGAGTGTCGGCGGCGGAGGTACTTCGAGAACAAACAGGAAGAGAAGAAACGCAAGTCGCGTGAGGCTGCAAAACGGAACCGCAAAAGGTCGTCCCTTCCTTTTTCATTGCTGTATTTTCATTGCTGTAACAAGTGTTTGGTAGAATAGAAACACAACCTTAAAACTTGTTTTCTCCAAATTAGTTTGTGCATAATAAGATTATCCATTTGGATGGATAAGAGAGGGATAAACAAAAGTACCATAACCTGCTGTGGCCTACTAACTGTATGTATCTGTTCCTTTTTGGATGGATAACTCACACCAATGGCTATTCATGCTCATTGATTGTGAACTATGTAAATCTCCAAAGTATACAACACGGAGATACGGATATATTACATCTATATAAATTAACTATCAAAAAATTTTCAAAATTATCAAATATATAAATCGACTATCAAGATTTATTTATCAAGATTTATGTAGTTAAAAATTCAAATATAACAAAATATAAATTTAATTAATTTATTTAAAATAAATTTAAAAAAGTAAAAAAAAAACATATATAATTTAAAAATTCCTGATTATATATAGAATTTGATTCATACTTTATAATAAATTTATGAATTTTAAAAAATTATTGTATTAGTTTTTAAAATTGTGTTGGAATTGTGTTGAAATCGTCATATAAAAAATGTCTTTTGAACTGAAAATTTCATAAATAGTAGATTGTGAGGTTGGCTCAGACTTTTATTACTATGTGGGTTTTCATTTGAGGGGAGGGATAAATTTAAAGATCATGAAAGGTTTGGTATGTTAAAATTTGTTTGAAGGTTGGGACTTGAGTACTGCAATGGGGTTTTTGTTTTTAGTGTTTAGGGTTTACAAGGCCAGTGTTAAATATAACAGTTAGCTTTTGTGGTTTAGTTTTGTCTAGGGTGTCATTGGATAAGAAATTTGGTAGAACCATATCTCAAGATCTAGCTTGTAGTTGAGTTAAGACCTTATTAGAATTCCATATTTCCAATCGGAACTTGGCTTCTAATAGGGACCTAAATTATGGTTTTTTCTTCATTTTGTCATGTCATATTACCACTATTGACTAGTCTGGTTTTTTCTTTTTATGGTTGTAACTAAAGCGGACAAAACTTGTGGTATTAGTGCACGAAGTCTAAATTTTGTGAGAAGAGCAAGAATTCTATGAAATTCCCCCACCAGAGATACTTTAATTTAGGCAATGAAAGTGAAGTGTATGTCATGGTGCAATGGGGAGGTTTCTGCCTGAGTACCCTGTGACATACAGATCATGGGATTAAGTCTAGAAAATATACATTTTTCCTTCCTATGTACGCAGTGAGATTATATTCTCATGAACTAGACAGCCCTTTTCCTTTTCCTTTTCCTCAAGTGTCATGCATGTCTATTCATAAACCAATGAAACAGGGATTTTGTTTGAGAGAATGATGCTGACTTGTTCCTTTTCAATGTTTTCTGCGGTTGGTTGAATGGTGTAAATTTCTTTTGATTATTTGCTGTTTGTTGGCCTCAATAATGGAATTGCTGCTAAGGTGTTGGGAGTAGCTTTTGTGGTTAGACATATCCATTAGCAAATATTAGTTTAATTTTGATACTTTTTCTGCCTGACATCATTTTCAGACGCCCCATGTCCAAAACTGTAGCAAAAAAAAAACAGGATGTCCCAGCAACCAAGAGAGAAGACGAGGATAACTGGGATCTGCCTGAAGGAGACAGTCTGTATTAACGCTTTCATCCTCTGAGTTCTGTGTGTTTCTTTGATTTCACTGCATGTAAGTTTTGTTAAGTAGAATGTGCTTGTAGCTGGATTTTCTATTATGTAACTTGCTTATGTTGTGCATCCTTATTTAGTTCTGTTCTTGGTTCACTGTTTGGCAACCTGGCAAGGTAAAAAATAATTTTAAAAACTATGCAGTCGCTGGTAATGCCTTTCAAGAAAAATATTAGAAAGAACTTTTCTGAAGTTGATTACGCACTGGGATGTATATCTATTGTATTACTTAAGCAATTGAAAATTTTGAGCAAGTTAAAAGGATCATTTCATTAGTTTAGCTCACCAAGGTGATATCCTATTCTGTTATTTTTTTTTGTAGTTCACTGGAGAATCAGAATGAAATAATTATTTGTGGATACAAAAATTTAAAGTATTTTTTTTTTAAATTTTAATTTTAATTTTTTTCTACATCAATCTAGTTGGAAGTGCATGTTTTTTTAAATCAATACTTATTATTGCTTAGGGTTAAGGTTAATTTTAAGAGCCCAGTAGAGAATAGAAAAGATAAAAACACGGTAATTGCTTCTTGCACCCCTACACCACATTTGCTTTCTGCACCCATGACTTTTTTTGAAAATACTACCATTACTCTTGACACAATATTTTAAAGAAGGAGGACAGACTATTTTAAAGAAGGAGTTGTGGTGGTCGGACTGTTCCGAGTTGTGTGGTGGACGGTCCGTGGTGGTGCGGTGCAAAGCTTTTTGACGACTGGTGTTCTTGGTGATTGAAAGTCAGTGGAAAATCGGTTTTCGAAAATGGTTGAGAAATGAATTTTGGAAGCCAATGAGGGGTGTACGAAAATGTTTACAGGAAACATTTTATGTAATTGGCTTTTGACTTTTGGAAAACGTTTAATGGTGTCACACTATGGCTCCTGTAAGTCAGTGGCATTCACCTTCTTTCTAAGATCGATTCACCTTCTTTCTAAGATCCATTCTTCCTGCACCTTTTGTATTGACTTTCTTCACTTCCATAATTTTGACATATTTTTATTTTAATCTTAAAAAAAAAATAAAAAATAGTCTTTGTAGTAATTGTGATTTTTTTTTACGAATTGCACAAATCGTAATGTAATTAAAAAATATTATTGTTGCTGATTATACAACTTGTAATTATTTTTTATGTACTTTTTATATTGTAGGTTATATAAACTACAAATATAGATTTTTTTAAATGTATTGTGACTTGTATAAAGCACAATATATTTAAAAAAAAATTTATATTACGAGTTGTATAATTAAAAAAAAAAATTATATTACTAGTTGTATAATCGACAATGCATTTATAAATTTATGAGGCGAGATAAGAGACTTTGATACTTGCAGATAATGAAGGATCATCCAGTTGGGATGATAATGACCCTTCAGTCTTCAAAATGAATGTTTTGACAGGAAGCACTCTAAGAGGAGAATACCAAATTACAAATGGTTATGGTTATGGCCAGATAAAGCTCCCAAAATCATGCAGGTAAAAATATCAGCTTGACAACACATCAAATTTTAATTTAATTTACGAGTGATAAAGCTATGAGGGCATGCAGATGCAGGATCACTGAAATAGGTATATCACTGAAGGTGATTTGAATTTCATGTCAGAAAATGGCTTAAATGGTGTGAGAATTCCCGTGGGGTGATGGATAGCTGAAGACCCAACACCACCAAAACCGTTTGTTGGCGGATCCTTGGAAATACTAGACAATGCCTTCACATGGGCAGAGTAAGACCATTTAAGGGATAGTGTCCTGTCAATTTCGTTACAATGTAAAGTTGGAAAAGCCACTTTGTCACTCTCTAATGTCATTGCAGAAAGTATGGAATTAAGGTAATTCTGGACCTGCATGCTGCTCCAGGCTCACAAAATGGAAAGCCACGTGGGACTACGGGTTATTAGATGGAAGAGATGAAAAAAAAAAAAAAAGCAAAAAATATAATATCACAAAAATTAAACAAAAAAATAAT
>Ga0123340_1000843_pt1 | contig 23151 bp, 12 predicted proteins | sample SirMexnodulemix_FD_89961 | JGI IMG/M metagenome (GOLD analysis project Ga0123340, IMG submission 89961) | Root nodule microbial communities of legume samples collected from Mexico - Siratro Mexico nodule mix | ecosystem: Host-associated > Plants > Roots > Nodule | place: Mexico: Nepantla...
TAAGTTCTAGACCAAGTCTTCAATCTTCATGAAGTCTTCATGCATTCCACATATGCTCTTAGGGTCTTGAACTTCACTTGGTTGGCTTCATCAAATAATCATAGCAGCCCACTGGTGCTAACACAATCATTTGGACAAGCATGTATTTTTTGGTACTCCAAGCCCATTGGACACAATATCTTCTTGGCCTCATAGTGACTGGTCAACAATGTATTATCTTGAGGAAGTATTTCATGCAAAAATTCAAGTAATTCAGTAAAACTTCTATCAGTCCATCCATTTCTTGCCTTCATATTAAATAAACGTAATACTACTGACAAACGTGTGAAACTTGAACAACCAGGATACAATTGTGTTAGTGAATCATCTTTCAAAGAATCAAACATATGGGTTTGGTGGACACTCTCTCCTCCAATATCACGAATCATGTCATCCATGTAATTTTCAGAATATAGATTAGAATGTTCACATTGATTTTGCTCAGATGCATATGGTAAGTCTAGAACTTCACCATGCCAAGTCCACGTTGTATAGTTCTTCAAGAAACCATAACAAAGAACATGCTTTCGTATCAACTCAATATCTAGTCTTTTTAAATTCACACACTTCACACATGGACAGTAATATCTTCCATTTATTGCTGCACCATTCCGTTTAGCAAATTCTAAAAATTCCTCAACACCTTTCTCATACACATCACTGATCCAATTAGCATTTATCCAACTTCGATCCATCACTACATTTAGTCAAATATTTTCATACAAATTACTTTATGTTAAAATAAACTAAAACATTGCCGGGGATCAAACATCCTTGGACTCAACCCAAACGCCTTTCTTATTAATCAAACTATACAAGCATTCTAATATGCATTCTAATATTCAAGAATGGTAAAAAAAAAATACAAAATTACCGGGGATCAAACATCCCCAGACTGAACCCAAACGCGTTTGTTATATATCAAACTACAAACAAATAGTATTTCAATAAACACAAGCATTCCAATCAATCAAGCACTTCAATATTCAACAATGATAAAAAAAATACAAAATAGTGGTTCAATACATACCTCTTGTAGATCAGTGGTGCAGCGGCGACGACTTTTACAAAGAGAATATCTCCAAAAGGAAAATGTAGCGAAAAAAACACTTGCAAAACAATGAAAACCAGACAAATAGTTCATAAAACATGTAAACAAGTGAAATGACACATAAAGATTGGAGAAACGAAGTATATAGAGCAATGCCTACCTCAAACGAAACTTCAACGAGAATGGCACCGTTCAAAGCAACCAGTAAACTGTAATGAAGAGGAAACCACAAATGGAGGTGAAGGAAGCAAGAATGGAGGTCGAAAATGGCGAACAAAGTCTCGGAACAGTGACAGAGGAGGGCGCGTAGTGGAAGAAAGGAGAGCCAACCTACGTCATACAAACCCTAAATTCACCCCATTTCAACCCTAATTCACCCAAATTTTGTTTTCTGCACGCACGACGTCAGTTACTGGGCTATAACCGACGTCATGCAACCTTCACACAACGTCGGTTGGCCTCTCCCAACCGATGTTGTGCACTCAGCGCCAAAATAAAAGTTAAAATTTAAAATTTAAATTTTTATAGTGTTTTCGAAGACAGTTGTAAGTGTTAACCGACGTCATGTGTGTATACCGACGTCAGTTAAACCCTAAACCAATGTTATATGATGTTCATTTAATTACAAAATTGCCACCACATTTTTGGTAACTTCAGTTTTTGGTTTAACGGAAGTTGTGTTGATGACGTAGAAGCCTATTTTTCTACTAGTGAATACTGGAAAATAGTTGAGTATGATGCGTTCTCTCTCAATTTGATGTTGTCATATCCCAAATGAGTCAACAAATAATGGAACTTGGATAGTTAAAAAGTAAATGATTATTATTATACAAACAAATTAAGAACAAAAATTACAAATATTTTAAAATTAATAAACTAAATTTGTGGGGAAAAAATTCGAGACCAAAATTATAGTTAAGCCGCTCTCAAATTGTCCAATTTGTATCAAGTATATGATTTTTCGTTAATACTCACCTTGTAATTTTTAATAAAGTGCTTACATATGCGAGTCCCCATAATACTTTCCTATTTCGATAAAAGCGTTTTAGTATATTTAAAAGTTACCATCTTTCTAAAGTTCACAAGTTATACCACTTGACATAATAGATAATACTTTATGTTCTTATGGAAAAGGAGCATGATTTTTCCAATAGAAAAACTGATTTTTGTAGAAAGTGAACTTTGAATCTCTAAAAATTGATTACTAAATTATTTGTGAAGATTGAAGAGAGATCCATTTATTAAAGACTTTATGATATTCAAGTAAGTGGGAACTAGAAAAATTTTAAAACGTAGGAAATGCATGAGTATTAGGTGAGAGAATTGAGTGAACACAGAATTGAGTAAAAACTACTTTTGACATCAATTTGTATTTATAAGATTTTGGACCTGGTTCAAATATCCAAAAGATAATTAAGATAAGATATATAATTAGTTATTGAGTACTTGTCATTCAATAAGTTATAACAAATTATTATTGTCATAAACACACGAGTTGTTAGACAAAAATATTTTGTAATGTATACAATTATAAATATATTTCTAAATATTTCGAAATCAAGTAAGTACATAAGCTTCTCAAGATCGAAATCGATAAATGAGGTGTAGGTGGACCGATTTGGCAAATGAATAAGTTTTAGTGTTTGTCGAGTATCATTTTTAGTCCTATATCTCGAGTATGTGTTTTTACAACAAACATTTTAAGGTTGATGCTTTGTGACTTTCATGAGAACAAGTTTTTCGGCTTTCTACTCAATATGATGTGACTCATGATGGTGTGGTTCTCAATGTGCATTAATGAGGGGCTTTTATCCCTAATGATGAGCTATTCATTTTTTCAAGGCATTACGTCACTTAAGAGAGTCATGTTTCGACTTTAACGACACATTGCCTTAGGACACAAAGTTTAAGTGTCAGTCATTTTGTGTCTAAAAGTGAAACATTTTAACTTTCTCATTTAGTATTCAAACATTATTTTTTTACATTACTTCCTCTTCCTTCTCCCATTACAACTTTCATAGTTATTTGAAGCTTTCGTGAGTTAACACTTTTCGTCATTATGCACCGCCATTTCTTTCAAGGTATGTCATGAATGTCTTTTTCTTTTTCTTCTTTTTTCGGTTCTTTCAAGGAAAATAGCCCTCTAATAAGTAGAGAGATTTTTGTCATTGGAGATGAGTTGTCCTTTAGTCGTAGTGACTCTTTTTCTATAAAGGGGGACTTTGTAGAAAAATTTTATTCTCTTCCCCTTTTGTTGCCAATACAGTTGTTCCCACTACGCCACTGGCTAGAATGGCTGTGGTTGGCTCTTCAAGAGTGAATAAAGAAAGGCTCTCTCTCATAAGGTGTTTAAGCCAAATGTAGTCAAGAGGAAATGGAAAAGGAAATAGGGCGTTTTTCCATCAGTTGACACTAGAGCTAAGTTGGAGGTCTTCAAGAGATAAGTCCTCATTTTTTTCTTTCATATCTTAGTTTTTTGTCTTATTCATATTTTATTTCAGTTTAGATTATTTTATTTTTGTTACATGTTCCATATCTAATTTTGTTTTTAATTATTTCAAATTTTTGTTCCAATTACCTTGAATCAATTGCATGGTTTAGGAAACTCTATAGCATGTTTTTGCCTAATCGTTCGTCGTAGTTTGATTTCATTTTTTAAAAATCATTACTTAACTTTGAATTTGATCTTCTAAGTTGTTTATAGTCTTGTTTAGTCCATTTATATGTTCATTTCTCAGAAGTCGTACAAATTTTTTTGTGCAATTTTCCTAAGTCTAGAACATGAAAACTAAATTGTTTAGCTTGTTTTTCTTCTTGATTTGATTTATCCTTTGCTTTTAGTTCTTAAGAAAAGTTGTGAAAACTGTTTTTTTTCCTTAACTACCTATAGTAGGCTAAGACATTCTAATTGATTTTTTTTTTTTCAATTTTTAAGTTGAAATTTTTACATGAACATGATACATGCACTTTCAAGTTGATTTGGAGTTGAACTTGAAACTAAGTTGTGAGTTTTTTTGCAAAATTGAATGGAGAAAATGAAATGCATGTCCTTATTATCTGAAGACAATAATAAAAAAAATGAGAACAAAAGCAAAATAACATAGTTTGAACTGTGTGTAATCCAAACAAAAACAAAAGAATAGGAAAACTCACTACATTTTCTACATTTTCAGATGCACTTGCTGGCATTTCTAGTTGTCTTATGACTTGAATTGCATCGTAAAGCATTTTTGCGTGAAACGTTCTTCTTATTTCTAATTGCAAACTATAGTTATATGTGTTCTATATCATCTTGATTCAACTTGCACTTTTATTTTATTTGTTTTTGTCATGAAATTTTGTTGTAAATTTCTTACTTTTAAGTTTTCTTTCATTTCTTGGGTGTCTTGGAAAGAGGTACTTGGTACAATCTCATATTCCAAATTAAAACACTGTAATAGTAGTGCTTAGACTTCTGAAAGTGTTCCAAGGGGCTTACAAGTGTCACTTGGACTTCACCATAGGAATATGTCTAATTTACTTTAAGTTTTACTTTCTTTGAAGTTTTTAGGTAGTATCCTTAATCCGTGGCAAAATCTAGGACACATCTCAACACGCTTAGATGGTCTTTATCTAGTCCAAGTAGGTGTATGTACACGCACTATTGAGAAAATTGTTGACTTTGAAGTTTTTCACAAAAAATTTGTGAAAGTACAGGTCTAGGAAAGTTCTGGCTATAAAAGTTCATTGGACATGCACTTCTCTCTTCCATGAAAATTCACCTCGTCTACTTCCAATATCTTTTTGTGAAAAATCTTTTAAAAAAGATATTACTAGTAGAAAAATGAGATTTTACATTAGTTATGGGAGGCTTTCTATATCGGTTTTGCGACCGATGTTTATGTGGACAATGTAGAAACTCCATGAATTTTTACATCGGTTCTCTAATTGATTTAAAATATAACAATATTACATTGATTATAAACACAACCGATGTAAAAGTGCAAAAAATGATACATATTACATCAGTTGTAAGCTCGAACCAATGTAATATGTATCTTTTTTTAAAAAAAAATTGTAACATGTAATGGTTTGATAAATCAATAATTGATACAAGGAAACATCACAAAAGTTTTAAGAATTTTCTGATAATTATGGGTGTGTGAAGTAAGATCCAAAAATCTAAAAAGAAAACCTCATAAACCTTAAAAAAAAACTAATAGTAAATACTAGAATATTGGAAAATGGGAAATCCCCAATCCTCTTTAAGTGTTGGCCATCATATTCCTTACCTCATTTCGAGCAACTTTCATTTTTAACATGTCCCAATCCGAGCTCTCTATTAAAGGTTATGTCCATTTAAAGATTCTTCACCTTAAATTTTGGCAACTCAAAATATATGATAAATCTATACAATGTAAGGACTCTAGTATAAAATATACACTAAAAGTAGTAACTGCTAAAAAATTTGGACAAAAAATAAAAGTGTAACTATTTTTAATCAATTTTACAAAACCACTAACATGTTGCAAAGAGAAGCAACAAGGGGTAGAAATTGAACCAAGCGGCATTCATGATTCACAGTGGAGATAAGCTCTCGCATAAAGTAAAGTGACTGCTATGACACCCTTAATAACCTGCGATGTCAACGTAAAAACAAGTTAAACCACACACGTAGAAAATGTGAAACAGAACAAAGTGGACAAAGGTAACCAACAAAGGAACCAAATGTGGTTGAAAATAATGAGAACAAGCAGCAGAGACTCAATGCAAGTGAGGGAAAGACGAATAGCAAAAGTAGTGAAAATGTTAAGAGAAACACCTATTACATCAGTTGTTAAAATAACCAATGTGATAGGATATCTATTACACCAGTTGTACAAAAAACCAATGCAATAAGTTCGTGCAAAAATATGCTTTTTAATTAGAGCATGCAGTACCACATTTTACATCGATTAGAGCTCACAACCCATGTAGAAATTACATCGGTTGGAGTAACAATTGATGTAACAAGTGACACGCGTAATTGTGTTTTTCAAAATCTTTTTAGTGAAATTCTCATGGGCTACTTTCTACATCGGTTGTTTCTAGCAAACGATGTAGAATGGATCCTATTACATTAGTTACCCCTTGACCGATGTAATATACTTTCATTTTTTTTTATAAAATTGTCATCGCATTTTTTTTTACAGTAGTTCATTTTTACAGTACTAGTAAAACCTTTATCACTCATTATTTTAGTTTTTTTAACTCTTGGTGAAAATATTTCTTAATAAAAATAAGTGATCATTCTCATACTAATCATTCTTGATGAGAATCCCCAAGCTGGAGGTGCATAACAGAGGCCGGAAAGGTCTATGGTAATGGAGGAAAGACTTGGGTTATAGGATCGTTTCACTTAAGCTTCAAGGAGTGACTCTTGGATGAATTCTTGGATGAACGTGATCTTCAAAATTTTGCAAAAAATTTAGAAACGAAAACAGTTAACGAAAATACAAGAAATAAAGATAATACTAGGAATTATAACAACACCTTGTGTCACCCAAATTCATGAGATAAGCAAGATAGTGATTCGTCACTTGTGACCTAGCCCACAAAATAAGAATCGATGCTAGGAATTGGAAAGAATATTGTGCCACTCAAATCCATGAGATAAGCAGGATGGTGAATCGCCACTTGTGACCTAGCTCACAAGATAAGAAACCCCAAAAGAGAAACTCTCCACCTTCCTTTGATGAATCCTGATGCGCCATCAATAGATAAGTTATGAAGCGCCACTCTAAAATAAGCAAAGGAGAAACATATCTTGAGATATGACACACTCAAGAATTTTTTTTCCAAAAAATTTATTTCATTTCAAATCTGCCAAAGAGTGCAATATATGTTCTTATAAAGAGGAAGAGACAAGCCTCATGGTGGAAGAGGAAGAGACAAACCCATTCCTTTCCTAGGTCCAAGCTAAACTTAGAAAAATAAATGAAAACTTTCATTTTCTTTTATATTTTTCAATTCACATCATCCTCCCTTTCTTCAAGAAAATTCGTCCCGAATTCTAGTTGAGCTAATCTTCAAAAATCCAAGTTGTCTTCCACGTGTTTGATAAAATGTTTGAACCGCTTCCTGAGTAATACCCAAAAGCTTTGAGTGTACCCAAAGCTCTAATAACAATTGATGAGAATCCCTAAGCCGAAGGTGCGAAACAGAAGGCGAAAAGTATATGGTAATCGAGAATGACTTGGGTTGTAGGATCGTTTCACTTAAGCTTCAAGGAGTGACTCTTGGATGAACGTGATCTTCAAAAGTTTGAAAAAAACTCATAAAGGAAAACAATTAACGAAAATACAAGAAATAAAGATAATACTAGGAATTATAACAACACCTTGCACCACCCAAATCCATGTGATAAGCAAGATAGTGATTTGCCATTTGTGACCTAGCCCACAAAATAAGAATCGATGTTAGGAATTGAGAAGAATCTTGTACCACTCAAATCCATGAGATAAGCAAGATGGTGAATCGCCACTTGTGACCTAGCTCACAAGATAAGAAACCCCAAGAGAGACACTCTACCTCAATTTGATGAATCCACATGTGCCATCAAGAGATAAGCTTTGAAGTGCCGCTCTAAAATAAGCAAAGGAGAAACATCTCTTGAGATATGACACACTCAAGATTTTTTTCCAAAAATTTTATTTCATTTCGAATATGCCAAAATGAGTACAATAGATGTTCTTATATACACTCATGGTGGAAGAGGAAGAGACAAGCCCATTCCTTTCCTAAGTCCAAACTAAACTTAGAAAAATAAAAGAAAAATTACATTTTTTATATTTTTCAGATCACATCATTTCTAGTGTGCATGGAAGTTATAAGGACCAAAATGGGGAATTAAAGTTAAGAGATTATATTACAAAATAAAAATAAAAAAGATGTAAATGAGCTTAAGACCATGCATGTTGAAATTACGAAATAATAAAAACATAGGAGCACACATGATGAGAGATCATGTAGAAGGAGAGAACATCATAAGGTCCCTTACTTCTCTAAAAGAAATAGTAGTCATCACTGTGATGATTCCTATCAACCACTCCTAGGCATCACCATAGGCCTAGAAATCACACTCCTCCTAAGGAGCCTAAAGTCGACTTTTGTCCCTTACATAAAATTTAAGAAATAAAAGAGCTTGTAGAGAAAAGGAAAAATAATTATAGCAGGAAAAAATAATATATAAGAAAAGAGAGAATTTAGAGAACAAGTGAAAGCTCTTATTAAAGAAAAAGAAAAGGTGGAAGAAAAGAGAGAACAAGAGGAGGAGGAAAAAATGAAAAAAGAAGGAACAAAAGAGAGAAAAAGAGAAAAAAGAAGAAGAAGAAATGTCAGAAAAATTTAGAAAAGAAGGAGAGTGTCTTATAACACCCCCTACAAAAATATTTGAGAAAGAATCCTTAAAGGAGGATTGGAATACTTTGAACTCTTCTTTTTTATTTAAATCTTGATTCTAACTATTCTTTTATAAAATAAAAAATCACTTTGTTTTATTCTTGTGTAGCACAAAGCAATGGGTAAAACAAAGTGGAGAAAGATATTTTCTTTTTTTAAACAAAGTTGATGTATTCCTCTTGGTGTGATGTAGGGGTAGAACATATCTTCCTTGAGTGTGTTCAATAGTTGATTTGTTTGATTTCTATCTTATATATGCTTTGCACATGTTAAATGTTTGTAATAGACATATAAAGATAATGAATTTTGGGTTTTCTTATGTTGAGTAGTTAAGACTAAATTTATGATTTATTTTTTATTTAAAGTAGTATAAATCTTTGTGTAATCTTTCTCATCCTTTTATAATCTTTACATATAGTTCTTTCTGTTTCCATATATTATATGCAATCTTTATGAATCTTGATTCCACAATTAATTACATTCAATTTTTAATTAGACTTGTTTTCAAATTAGTCTAAGAAGGGGTTAATCTTTTCAAGAAAGTTTTAAAAACCAATTCACCTTCTATTTTGATTTAACTTAACCTCAATTTCTTTTCCAACACTACTTACATTACTCCCACTCGATCCTTGATCTACCATCAAATGTATATTAACTTCTTCATCACTAAAGCTTATGCTACTTTATGAGCTTAGATCGTGGGCCTCCTAAATCACATATGCCTTCTTCTTCATTAATTTCTTGAATTTATTTCGTCAACCTATTACTTCATTTTAAACGAAGGACAATTAGGTTTAATATGACCGATCTTCCCACATTCAAAATATTTGTATGTTGATGATGCTTGCTCCAGTTTTTATGTTGTGGTGTTGTGTTTTTGGTCTTGTTTCTCATGAAACTTGAAAACTTGTTCACCAAGAGGTTCAGATTTTCACAATATGAATTTTGCTCTTCCTTTTTTGTCTCATGATCTACTATAGTTTTCAATGTTATACCTTTTTCTCTTCATGGTAGGGTCCTCATCTTCATTTCTTTTAGTTTTTCCAATTCTAACTCATGCTTCATTAACTTACCAAAAATTATTTCCACGTTCATTGTTGTGAGGTCTAGACTCAGAGATAGTTGTTACCTTTGGCTACTAAGTTCTATTCAAGGATTTTAGAATCTTGATTTTGATTTTTTAGTTTCAAAGCTTTTTCCAAGATACAAGATGATTCACTATATGAGTGAATCTTTTCTTCATGCCATAGATGTTTTCACCTGAAGCATCCTAAATGTCTCATATTCTTGAATAAAGGTGTTCTTTCTTAATCTTTTCATGTCTTCCTTGCCTTCATGCGTAACTTCTAGAACATTTCACATTAGTTTAGCACTTTAGCATATGGATACCCTATAATACTGATCCATTGATAATGCAAAGAATATAATATTATTGGCTTTAACATTATATTGGGCTATCATATTTTCTTCATGCTCAATAGTGAATTCTTTTGGAACCTTCTTGTTTTCAACTATTTGAAAGGGAATGAATGTACCATTAGCAACAACATCTTATACTCCCCTGTCAATTTATTCAAGAAATATTTTCATGTGGATTTTCAAAAATGGATAATTTCTTCCACAAACAAAGGTGGTCTGTTAATAGAAGTATCCTCAACGAAAGTTTGATTTTGACTAACCAATTTAGATTTTTTTTAATAATAATCAAAACTAGCTCCAAAGTTAATTTTAGAGATTATAGGTTGAATCACTAACTAAGAGCATGGTAAATAGATTTCTTGGAATTTAAAGAAACGAGAAAGACCAAAGATAAGGATAAGGATATTGCACAATGCCTTTTAGACTACTTCGAATCTCTCTGATTCTATATCCAACATCAATCACTGAACCTTGGAATGATTGCTTTCATTATTTAAAAATCTTCAAATTACAACCACAATACACTTGTGAAACGTGTAATCACACATCCAAATAATGGAACTAACAATCTCTTAAACGACCTTAGAGAGATATATTAAAAAATATTTATAGAAACCTACTATAAACATATCTATACAAGATGAAATACAAATCAACAAAAGAAATAGGAAATATGTCGTTTGATTGTGACTAATAATAGGGATTAAACAAAGTAAAACTAAGCAAAATTTTGAATACATAACCTTTCCAAGTGTTTGCAAATGCTTTATCAGAAATGATGTTCTTAGAGCATTTCTTGATAGTGTTCATATATCTCAAAAAGTTTGATATTTATAAAATATTTCTTATGTAAAACCAATCTCAGAAACTATTGATAAAGAAGTTTTAATTATAACTTAATTGATTATGATAAGTGATAATCAAATATTGTGTTCTTAGTTTTTTCTAGAGATACAACTGCGAACGAGATAATCAATTAATCTGCTTGAGCATGAAAAACTTTAATTAAAGAATAATAAATTATGTTAAGTAATCAATTAAATGCACAAGCTAGTGAAATTATTTTAAAGCCAATTAAAACTTGTCAACACCCAATTTTGTCCGGGTAAACTTTATTTCAAAAGTGTTCTAAAAAAAAGGTTTATTCTTATTATTTATCTTAAAAAAAACAAAAAAACCAAATAACAAACAATATGTAAAATAAAAAGATTTTGGAAAGGAAGAGGCATGGTTTCTTGGGAAGTAAAAAGGCATGGTTTCTTGGGAAGTAAAAAGGCATGGTTTATTGGGAAGTAAAAAGGCATGATTTCTTGGGAAGTAAAAAGGCATGGTTTCTTGGGAAGTAAAAAGACATGGTTTCTTGAGAAATGGAAGGAGGAGTCTCTTGGGAGGTGAAGAGATAGGAGTCTCTTGTGGAAAGAGGGAGAACAAAAAAAAGGAGAACAAAGAGGGCTTCCAAGACCATCATCATCATCCTCACCACTGAACCACCTTCACAACCACAGAAAAAACACAAACTCTTCCCATGACACATTCTTCCAACGGTCGTCACCAACCTCCACCATGAAACCACCTCCAAGTTTCCTTTGAATCCTCACCACTAAACCACCTTCACAACCACAGAAAAAACACAAACTCTTCCTATGACACCTTCTTCCAACAGTCGTCACCAACCTCCACCATGAAACCACCTCCAAGTTTCCTTTGAAACCTCAACCAACCACTCACTCCACAGTTTTGCACCAAAGGACACCTTCTCCTCCTTGTTTGTTCACCTAAAAACCTTCTAATAACCTCTAAGAAGCCTCCAAAACAATCTGAACAACCTAGAACAGTTTGAAAAAACTTGGAGAAGCTTTTGCTGGAAAATTGGGCTTCGTCGGAGCTCCACCACCAACCGCCACCAAACTCAGGTTTTCCGCCTCCATTAGGTGTGTCTCTTTCCCCCATCTCATTCCCACCGTTTCTATAACTTGAAAATGACTTGAAACCTCCATTTCAGCCTCGCCGGAGGCTCACCGGTGCAAGTCTCATTGAGGAAGATGACCGGCGAGCCTTGCGAGCTCATTTTTTCCCACCACAGACCTCCTTTCTCCTCCATTGAGATAAGGATGAGGAGGGAAACGTTCTCCATCCCATGGCGCAACGTTTCGTCGTTGCCGGAGACTCGCCGAAAAACCAGTCCAACGAGTTCAGTGTTCAAGTAGCCAACTTTGAGAGCAAATTTCAGAAGATCTAGGAACCTTTAGGAGAAGCTGTGGGTTGCATTGGAAAGCTGGGTTTACCCTCTTTCCAGTGGTATGCCACAACCCCATTTATGAAACCTCTAGATCCCTAAAAAATGAGTGTCAAGATGTGGGTCCAACATTGTAACTTAGAATATTTTCTAGGCACCATATAAAATTGTAAACGTGGTCTTGGGACTGACTTTGGGAGGTTCGTTCTCCTTGGTCTTGAAGCTTTAGTAGGTGTATGAGCTATCATTAGAAAGATCTTTTTACCCTCTTTCCATTGGTCTAGGGTGGGTGCATTTATGAGATCATTTGGTCACCCAAAATCATCCCGAAATTAGTGCCCCAAACTGGTTTTTGAAGATCAAATTTTGACTAAGTTAAAAATTTAGATTCATCAAACACACTAACTTTGGAGAACTCGTTCTCCCAATTCTTGAAGTTGCTAGGGGTGTATAGGTAACCAATGGAAATCCTTTAGACTCATCTTGAATTTGACACCAAGTTTGCTCATTTCCATCGCCATTTGACCATCCAAATTTGGCCTCAAAGTTGACCTCTCACAACTTTTTTCCCACCAAACCCTAAAGTTTTCTAAATCCCAAAACCTAGTTTTGTTATTGATGCTAACCTTGATCTAAAAGGACTCTCTAGAGGCACGTACGCTGCCTAAAGGGCGTCTCTAGTTTGGGTCAGGGTTCGCATCTCCAATTTGATATTCTTGCTTATTAAAAAATAAACGTGTTTTATTTAAATAAATTTTCGATTAAATTCGTAAATAACTGTTTGTGTTATACGAGATTTAATGGGAAAGATTTTTATTTCATTTGGAATATCAAAGGGTCGTATGAGTCAAGCGATATCCAAATGAAGTTTAACTTTCAAAAACGCTAAATGTTCCAAAAATATAAACAAATACCAAATTTTCAAAAAATATAAAAACAACATAAAACTTTCAAAAAAATAAAAAAAATATCAAACATTTCAAACAAATCATTTTCTTCAAAGAACTACGTAACCCTGATTCTTTATTCCTGATAGAGATACGTAAGAGCAAGGTCAAACCTTGTCGGGCTCCTAAAACTAAAAAAAATATTTTGTTTGTTTTATCTTAATCTCTGTCTTTTTTCTTAGGAAAATAAATGTTTTGAAAAATCACTTGGTTTATTTATTTAATTAAAGGTACCGTCTTAGGACGGGCGTTGTGGGGGTGCTAATACCTTCCCCACACGTAACCGACTCCCGTATCTAGATCCGGTTTTTGCAAACTAGCCTTATCCTATTTTTTAGTTTTTTCATAGTTTTCCATAAAAACTTTAGTGGCGACTCCGTTGTTTTATTAAATAATATTTTTTCGGATCGTCGTCGTTCCCGTCGTGATCCCGGTTGCGACAAAACTGTAATCAATTTTAATAAAGATCTAGTTAATTAAATATGCAACTAACGAATTTTAAAAAGTAAAACAAATTAAAACTTAATGATTATGTAAAAAGATGATTGACTATAAGGAAGCATAATTTTGAAATCGATTGTGTGGATCAAACTATAATCAATTAATACTAATGATTATTGATTATCAAACCTATGATAATAAATTATTTTACGATATAATCAATTAAAATGTTCTTGAAACATTTTGTTAAACTTTTTAAATTATTTTCATAAATCACTCAAGGTTGTATAAGTTTTGCTTTCTTGAAATTAAATGTATACCTTTCTTATATGAATCACACACAATTAAGGAATTACATTTTAACACACAATATAAGATCTTGAAGGACATCAAGGTTTATAATTAAAACATCTTCAATACTTTAATTTGCTTGAGTTTGATCATCTTGATCAACATTCTCTTCTTATTTTTTACAAGCCTCCGCCACTATTTGCCTCAAACGTTCTGCAATCAAACCTATCCTAAGAACCATCCAAGAATTCAATTTACAATCATATTCATCAAGATAGTCAAAGCTACACACAATGTTTAAGTTCCATTTCTTCTTCCTATAAGAACTTGACTAACAACCTTGGATCCTTTTAGAACTTATCCAAGAACCGTTAGAGAACCCAATACACTCCAATCTATAGCCTAACCACACCATTTCAAACCTAAAGAGTCGCTAAAAGAATCAATTCACATAGGTGTTGTTCTTCTTGGAACTCTTTCATCTATCTTGTAATGTGAAGCTTGCAAGTGACAAAAATCTAATCTTGGATTCCCTAGTTAGAATCTTATCAAGTGGTGTACCCTCCTTTTACAAATCCAAACAACCGCTTATTCAATAGAAGCTTGTTACTATTGAATTTTGGTATGAAAGAGAAATAGAGAAAACGTAAAACTAAATATTATTGTATTTGATAATTATGCATATCTGTTCAGTATAAAAAAGATTAACTAATATATAGACATGCAGGTCCACATAGACTTGATACAAAATAAGGCCCATGCATGGCCCAAACTACGAAAATAGAACAGTCAAAATATAACTGACATTGAACATTACTAATACCTTCTCTCAAACTCAAGGTGAGGGATTTTTAAGAACAAAATCCTGTACACTGAGTTTGGACCTGAGAAGTTGAAAATGAGTAGTAGAAAGAGGTTTAGTAAGATCATCAACCCACTGATCCAAACTAGAAATATGATAAACAACAAGTTGTTTTGACATCACTTGATCCCGAACATATAAAACATCAATTTCCATATGCTTGGTTATGGAGTGAAAAATTGGATTATGAGCTATAGCAATTGCACTTTGATTATCAAACAACATAATAGGAGTACAAAAAGAAATAGACAGTTCCTTCAATAAAGCTTGAATTCATAAAATTTTAGCAGAAGACTGAGCAAGACTGCGATACTCCGCTTCAGTACTAGAACGAGCAATAACCCGCTGTTTACGAGACCACCATGAAATTAAATTGGGACCCAAAAAAATTATTGATCCATAAGTAAATTTTCTATCGTCAACATTAGAAGCCCAGTCAACATCACAAAATGCAGTAATAGAGAGAGACTTAGAAGTAGAGGCTGGTTGTATATGAAGACCATATGAAATTGTGCCCTTAAGATACCTTAAAATTCTTTTAACAACAGTCCAATGAGCTTCCAGCGGATTGGACATAAACTGACAAACTTTATTAACAGCATAACTGATTTCTGGTCTAGTAAGAGTAGCATACTGCAATGCTCCAACAACTGACCTATAGAGAGTAGCATCTGTAAATATATATTTTTGATCCAATCTTGGATAGCTTGCAAAAAGCAACCATAGGAGAGGAATCAGATTGAGCTTCAGTCATCTTTTTCTTATGTAGAAGATCATGAATATACTTGCTTTGAGTCATCACTATAGACATTACAAGAAAAAATTAAATTACCGACGAAATTTTATTGACGAATTTTTATCGTCGGTAAAATATTATTATCGACAATTTTATTAACGAATATCATTCGTTGCTAAATTTACTGACGAATTTAGTGACGAATTTATCGATGAATTTACCTATCGACGGATTAAAAATTCGTCAATAATTACCGACGACTCAAAAATCCGTCGATAAATTTATATACGATTAATTTACCGATGGATTTTGGGTGTTTTTGATGAATTTGTCTCGTTGGTAATTTTTGTTTTTTTTTTGTAGTGAGAGTTGTTTGGCTGATACTGAATTTCTATTCCCAAAAAATAGTTCAGTCTCCCAGTTGTTTAAGAGAGAATGTAGAATTCAAACTAGAGGATATTTGTTGAACAATACTCAGAGATGTGCCCGTAATAATAATGTCATCAATATATGCCAATATGTATACAATTTGATGATTATGTTGATAGACAAACAAAGAAGGATCAACCTTGCTCAAACAAAACCCAAGCTGTAACAAAGTAGTTTTAAGCTTGTCAAACCACTGTCTAGGTGTCTGTTTAAGACCATAGATAGATTTATTAAGCTTGTAGACCAAATTTTTGTCAGTAACCTCAAATCTTGAAGGTTGTGTCATATAGATAGTTTCATCGAGACTTATATTCAAGAAGGCATTATTAACATCTAAGTGAAATAAATCCCAGCCATTAGTTAAAGCAATTGTAAGAATTATCCGAATAGTAATAAGTTTGATAACTGGAGAGAAAGTTTCATGAAAGTCAAACCCTTGAATTTGATTGAATCCTTTGGTAACTAATCTTGCCATGTATTTGTTAACAGTACCATCAGGATTTTCTTTAACACGAAAAAGCCACTTGCAACCTACAACCTTTCTTGCAGGAGGAAGAGAAACCAGATCCCAAGTGTGATTATTTACAAGAGCTTCATACTCTTGTTTCATGGCAGTAGCCCAATTCGCATCTTTGAGAGCTTGAAATGCATTACAAGGTTTAATATTTGTTAGCAATAGTGAAGGATGAAATCTTTTTCTAGTAATTCCAGACTTGGAGTGTGTTTGCATAGAATGAGTATTAATGGGCTCAAATAAATCCCCAGATTCAATAGTAACAACATTCAGAATAGTATGTCAAAGACTGTGTGGGAGGAGAAACATTAGGATTGAGATGAAAAAACTGTTTACTACTAAGCTCATGGGTAGAAGACTATGTAAACATATCAACATAAGGAAAACTGATTTTATTAAAGATGACATCTATAGAGATATAAATTCGACTAGATTTAGATAGAAAAAAATAACCTTTATGAGATCCAGAATAGCCTAGAAAGAAACACTCTTGTGAGCAAAATTCAAGTTTGTGCTTATTATATGGTTTAAGAAAAGAAAAACAGGCATAACCAAAGACTTTTAGAAAAGAATAGTCAGGTTTGCTTTTATACAATACAGTGTAGGAGACAAGAAACTGTAAAGAAGCAGTAGGTAACCTGTTAATTCAGTATACAACCGTTTGAAAAGCAAAATCCCAAAATTTCAAAGGAAGGGAAACATGATGCAGTAAGGTTAGACCCAACTCAGTTATGTGTTTATGTTTTCTTTCCACGACACCATTTTGGTGATGAGTATGAGGGCAAATAAGTCTATGTATAATGCCATTATTAGCAAGAAATGATGTAAATGGTCGAAACTCATCCCCCCAATCAGTTTGAATACTCTTAATTTTCGTAGCAAACTGCAGTTAAACCATGGATTTAAAACTTTGAAAAATAATGAAGGCTTCAGATTTGAGTTTTATGGGATAAAACCAAGTAAACCTTGAAAAGGCATCAACAAGAGACACATAATATAGGGGTCCTTTATTTTATGATAGACCAAGGAAATGCTATCTGAAACCAATTGTTGATAGTGTAACTTTTTGTTGACCCAACAGGCAAGTTATCTCCTTTCCATTTTTTATATGGGGACGATATTATAATCTTTCATACAGGTACACCACAATAGGTTAATTCTTTTTGGATATTACAAGGATGCTTTTGGTTAAGCTATGAATTGTAAAACAAGTTTAGGCCGAGTTCAAGAGGGGGGATGAATTGAACTTTCAAAAATTTTTGCAAAAAGATGAAAAGTATTAAAGTGTAAAATGAAAGTTCTTTGTTGAAACAATCAAAAGTGTGACTTTGAAGTGCACAAAAAAAAAAAATCTATTCCAAGACCAGAACAATCAATTGAAACAACACACAGAACTGAAAATCAACAAGAAACAGTTTACTGAAACACAATGTCAATCAATTGAATATAGTATACAATTCAAAGCAGTTCATAAACAATCAAGTCACAGCTAGAAACAATTAACAGTAGAAGCAATTAACTAAAATCAAAGTGTGAACCAGTTCAGTCAAGAAACAGTTAATTGACAAACACAACCAATATATTAACTAGAACATGCAGATCAACAATCAGCAAAAACACCAAAGTCAGATGCGGAAGCAATCAATTGAATAGAAACACAGTTCAGAACTGCACAGAAACAATCAGATAAAAATAGTAGTAACAGTTCACTGAAAGTCACTCACACAACAAAGCAATCCAAAATTAATAAACTGAAACAGAACTTATAATTGATTCAAGAAAACAAGTTTCCAGAAATACAATCAATTATACAACAAGTACAGTTAACTAGAAATACTCAATCAAAATCAAGAATAGATACAATCAATTGAATAGATATATAAAACAATTCCAGATAACACAAAAATAATACCAGCAGAATGAACAATCAATTGAGCGCGATGAACAATTAATTGAACGTGCAACAACAAATATGAAAAAGTTCAATAAGAGAGAAAAAGAGATCAAGAACACCAAGATTTATAATGGTTCACCCTTCCTCAAGGGCTACGTCCAGTCCTTTCCCAACAAAGAAAGAGTTTCACTAAAAAAAATCGCCAAGATCAGTTTAATACAACACGATAACCTTGCTTCCCGCAAGTCAACACTGCACCCCGCAGCAAACAGCGTACTACACTCCACAATAGTTGTAAAACAGTGCAGAACCCTACTGCACAACCCAAATTACAAGCCCTATGCAAAATGGGTAACAAACGCACAATTACAAATCACAAAACCTATGCAATTTGCAACCAAACCGCTCATAATACAAGTGATATCAAAACAACAGTACTTTTACACAGAACAAATTACAAATGGTTGAAAAATAGTGTAGAAGACTTAGCTTTGATGCAGAACCAAGAATTGCATGAAACCTACTCAAGGCAAAGCTCCAAGATTCAAGTTCTTAAGGTTTTCTTGTTTGAAAATCAAGTGGAAAGTGTTCTCACAGTTTGCGCACATTTTTCTCTCTTAGAAAATCACAATTGATCAATCAAATGTCTTAGGTATAATAGAAAACGTGCATACTCTTTTCATAAGAAAACTGGTTTTTAAATCTGTCAAAAACTCGATCGATTGTTTTCAAAAATTTAATCGATTGATTTTTCTGTAACACAGAAAACATTTAGTAAGTTGATTTATGAAAAACAGTTAACTGATTTACTCTCAAAATAGGTTTTTCAAAATCTATTAACCTCATTTAGATCTCTTTCAATTAAATTATAAAGCAAAGTGACTCTTATGTGCTCTTCCCAAGTGAAATATCATGCAACTCATGGTTTTGAACCAAAACCGCACTCACACACCCAACCTAAGTTATAGACCAAAACTCCCATCAAGCTCCATGATGGCTTTAAGCAATCCACTTAACAAGCTTTGATCTATGTTAACTTCATCAAATCACATAAGAACCTTGGTGCTAACATGAATTTTCTTAGATTAAAAATTTATGTCCATTGTTCACGCACACTTGATTTTCAATAGGTTACGTTCCTTTTAAGTACCAGGGGTCCTTTATTTTATGATAGGCCAAGGAAATGCTATCTGAAACCAATTGTTGATAGTTTATAACAAAAATTACAAAAGTGGAAAGGAAATACACAATGTTATTACACAATTTTCATGTTTACAACTGGCCTTGGTAAAACTGACAATAGGTGGATTAGGAATGTCTTTTGGTCTGGCAACATTTCTGTTAAAAAGTTGGTAACAGTTTCTTAGATACAGGCATGTCAATTTAGATCCTCTAATGGACTCGACATTACATTACCTTCTAGTTTAAACAAACTATGATGCCTAAACTTGGAGGAGTCATGCTTGTTGAGGAAATAACTTAGGCTGATATGCTTTATGTTAGAGTCTTGAGTAGGTGTGGTGGTTATGTTTCTTGTGTCCTTTCTGGTTTAGCATTAAAATCGGCTTTTGGAGTGAAATATGGTTGGAAAGACCATTGGTGGAATTGTTGCATATTCCACATGACTTTCATAATCAATTAACTTCTAAGGAATCTGATTTCATTGTTAATCGGCAGAGGGGTAATATAGAAAGTTATAACTGCTAGATATGCAATTGTGGCTCAAACTATTCGTAATTATTCATAAGTGATGATAGAAACTTGTCTTTAAAACAAGCATATGGTGTTTTCACTGGATTTCATAAATGTTGTATTTTAAAGGCCTTTTAAAATTGTAACTTGTATTCATCATCATCACCATGTTGAAGGGAGAATTTGTATGATTGTATTCACGAATTTAAATACACAGCCTAAACATGGCTGGTGACTGAGGGGGATAATCATCAAGGAAAATAATTACTTTCTCTATAAACACCCATGACGTAAATAGGCAGAACTTAAGTCAGCAATACGCTTCCCAAGAAGGGCTAAAAATACACTAAAGCTAGGAGGCAAAACAACAACCACCTTTTCTTCCACCATTATCAATTTCTTGGTTGGGAACAATTATTCTGCTTCCCTTAAGAAGCCCTGAACCCCCATTATCATCATCATTCGCAGTGAGTGATTTCTTGGCATGAATCCGATAAATCTCAGTTAGAATGGTCAAAAAGCAAGTTTCAACATTAGTGGATTCAAGTGCTGATGTCTCCATAAAGAACAAATTCTCTCTTTGTGCAAACTCCTCTGCATCTTCCATTGGCACTGCTCTAAGGCTTGCCAAATCACACTTGTTCCCGATTAGCATGATGACAATATTTTGGTCAGCATGGCCTCGCAACTCTTCCAACCACCTTACCATGTGGTCAAACGATTGACGCTTAGTCATGTCATAAACTAACATTGCCCCTACAGCACCTCTATAGTATGCACTTGTAACTGCCCTGTACCTGTAAGAAAGAAAGAGAAATCAATTTTCATAGGCCAAACTAAATACCAAATAAAACCTTCCAATTTGTGAAGTCTACCGCAGATGGATTCAATCATTCAGGTGGAATTTAAAGAAGACGTAAAGACAATATACGTAAGCAAGCCAAACAAAAGAGGCAGGGATCACTTGCAAGACGCACCTAATAGGAGTTACTACCCTAAGTAATTGAGGTGTGGTCTTGAAATGAAGAAAGTTTTCACATATTTCTTAAGGGAGAACTTTTCCCAACAGTTCCATGACACAAAAAATTAGCTATCAATAAAACCTACTAGGAAGAGTTACCATATCAGATCAAAATCAATAACTACTTCATCTGCAGGATCCAGCTATTAATTTTATTAATCTATTCAAGAAGGCAGTACAATACCATAAGTCAAGCTGGCGATTCCTTTCTTCTTTTGAAAAAAACCTAACATGTACATTTTATCCACAAATCTGCTCCCAAGATACCAGGTGAAGATTTCTTTATAGCTAAATAAAAAGTGATTTAAAAGATGAGATTCAGGCAGCCAGAATCATTCATGCTTTGTATTAACTAAACAAATTTAATTTCAGTATTTGTGCACCGTAATCATTTTTTAATGCATCGTAGTGTGGGTGTTAGAATTGCAAGGTATGGTCTTGAATCCCGTATCAATCATATGAGATTTTAGTGAGGGGTTTATAACGTCTGACTATTCTGCTATGGTTCTCTTATCGGAGTATGGGATTGCATTGAGGGCTTTATTGGCTAGCAATTGCTATAACGAGCTTTTATGGCATGGTTCTTTCATCTATTGTTAGACTAACAACATGGACGAGGCTTCATCTGTTAATAAGATTGAGGATGGTAAAATTGTTAAAATTATTGTCTTAACCATTCAAGCAATATTCTTTATGTTTAACAATATCCACTATGATAGACTAAAATGGCACTTCTACGTACCAATGACGATAAAAATGCATATTCTAATCAGCTAGTTGCCTGCACGAAATTTTTCAATAGACCCTTCATTAGATGGTAATTAATACACCCAAGCATACATCTTCAAATTCACTCAGTAGCAGCAAACAACTTTTTCAAACAAACTCAAATAAAAAAGTTAGTGCTACTAATTATAGCTACACAACCACTAGCATAGATTAAGTTCCATTATAGGTGAAGCCAAAAATCACATATCTCTATAAACTTTTTCACAGAAATAACTACACAGCTAGGCCCTTTTAGTGGAGTTTTCAAAAAACTGAATTGACGTGCTCAAGGACTCTTGGATGATAATCATTACCCGCTTTCCTTATCCAACAAAAATCATTAAATTGAACTTAACCTAAGCAAATTTAATTAACATTTCTTCTATCTAGAGATTATTCCTGTATCATGATATCCATGATCATAACCTAGAAAATAATTAAATTCCATACATGCTTTCTGAATTATGAATTGATCGAATTCAACCATTCCATAAAAAAATAAAAATGAAGTAAAATGTATACCTTTCTTGGCCAGCGGTGTCCCAAATCTGAGATTTGACTATCTTGTTATCAATGATGAGTGTTTTAGTCTGAAACTCAACCCCAATGGTTGCCTTGGAATCGAGGCTGAATTCGTTCCTTGCAAAGCGTGCAAGAAGTTGAGTTTTGCCAACTGCGGAGTCCCCAATCAACACCACCTTGAACACGTAATCAATCTTTTGGCTGTAATCCCCGTACAAATTCGACATCCTAAAAACGATTCCCTAACCCACATGCATCAAATTCTAATTAACCGCTATACAATGGGATCGTCACTCGTCACCATTTGTTCGTTAAAGAAATTGCAAGCAATCAAGAAATTCAATTTCAATAAGTAATCAAAATAAATATTGTAAGATCACAGAAACTTGAACGTGAGAACTGGGAGGGCGTGACGTGATGCAATCGGAGAAAGAAAATGAAGGCAAATTCTTCCTCCTTTCTGGATGTAGTTTGATTTTTCTTGCGCTAGACGGAATATTTCTTTTTGATTATTATATATTGTGATCATTAACATTGAAATATTACTATTATTAATAATGTATACTTGTAATATATATACTATTTCCTTTAATATTGAAAATTGAAAAGTTGAAATAATAATATTCTATACTCTTATCACTTTGAAATGTAATATTTTAAACTTTTCTATTCTTCCTAAATATCAAATGAACTTCCCAAAGTGTTAAGATTAATTATGTTAGTAAATATGTTGTAGGTGTTCTTACGAATTCATTAGTCAAATATATTGTGCTCTCGATACAGAATTTAAACTTGTACCTTTTAATAATATTATAAATTTTAATGCAATTGGATAATATACATCAATTTTACAAAGTATATATATATATA
>Ga0123340_1000847_pt1 | contig 23140 bp, 21 predicted proteins | sample SirMexnodulemix_FD_89961 | JGI IMG/M metagenome (GOLD analysis project Ga0123340, IMG submission 89961) | Root nodule microbial communities of legume samples collected from Mexico - Siratro Mexico nodule mix | ecosystem: Host-associated > Plants > Roots > Nodule | place: Mexico: Nepantla...
ACTTATTAGTGGTATTTTTTTAAAAATTTTAACACCTTCAATTGTATTTAATCATACTTTGATTATTAAATATTTAACTTTTTGTAGGTGTACATGCTGACTTTGTGTGTCACATGATTTTTGTGTGTGACGTAATTTTGTTTTTTAAGACTAAAAATTGGCACATAGTGAGAAGTGAATTTTACATTTTTTTTTGCAATATATAATATGTATTATATAGTTATATAAGGTTTTGATTTATTTTTAGCAACGATTTAATTATTTTATTTTCAAATGAAACAATATAAATGTTTATTCAGTACTATACATCTAAACACAAATACTTCATTGATGTAAGCTTTTATATAATAAAATAAAAAATTAAGAAGTCATTCATAATTACATAAGTTGTCAGAATTCAGAAATTAAATGAATTAGGTAATTAGGTGTGGAGTTATGAAAGCTCTGGAAAGGAATCAATGGAATAAAAGGACAAAACAATTAATTAAAGAAAATTTGTTGTTTGATGTAACAGATAAAGAAAACAAGAATGAGCAGAAATAGCAAATAATGGTTAGATTCCAAAAATGACAACCAGCTATTTATGCGTGGAAATAGATAGAAAAAATATTATGTGTGAGTCAATCTCACTCACCAATTCGCTTCTTTGTCTTCAATTACATTCCCTCGAGGGTTTTCCTCAGAAAAACTCGGCAGGGAATGCCCGTTTCATTATCGAGATTCGAATATCCGTTTTGGGTATGCATGCATGTGTCATCTTCAATCATCTTTCTTTGCTTCTTTCTTTCCATACCCTTTATGCTCTTCTGATTGAATTAAGAGAATTTGTTGATGAAGTTGAATGATGTGAGAATAAAGTGGGATTATTCCAAAAGCCATGCACCATCCAAAAGGAAAATATTAAGAGAAATTTGAAACCATTACTATATGAGCACATTGAAACGGAACTTAGGAATTTTAATGCAGAAGGAACGTTTAAAGGCTTCATTGATGGTTTGTAACTCTTGATTGATAGACATTGACTCGGTTTGGTTTGGACTGTGACAGGAAAAGAACAAAATGCTGAGAAGCTTGCTTCTGATTTCCTTGTTGGTTCATGCAATAGTAGCCCAAAAACCTGCACTTCCACAACCTGCTGCACCTCAAGTCCCTGCCCAGAAATGGTCAACATTAAGTGGTATCCATAGATAGGACTTTTTGTTTCTCTGACTAATGCCTTCCATGCCTCTCATTCATGTGATTGTTGATCTTTCAGGCAATGAGCCTCTTGTAATCGCTCGTGGTGGTTTTTCGGGACTCTTCCCAGAAGGCACCCCTGACGCCATTGGACTAGCACAAGGCATAAGCATTTTATTGTGCAATCTTCAGTTGACAAAAGATGGCGGTGCCTTTTGTATCACAGGATCCACACTTGACAATTCAACAACTATAGAATTCTTCGATCCTAAGCAAAATACTTACAATATTGATGGGAAGGACGTGAAAGGACACTTTGCGGTGGATTACACAAGCGAACAGATTGGCATGAATATATCAGGTGAGTTAGGAAACCTTGCCCATGAAACATTATCAGCTCAAACATGACCCTGGAACAACACTGAATAATTAAAACGAGTATATTCAGATTGAAATTGAAGGTTTGCTCTGTGCTCTGCAGTGATTCAGGCCATATTTTCACGACCCAGCTCTTACGATGGTCTTGACCCAGTTCTTAATCTTGATGCTCTGCTAAGCGGAAAAAATCCCCCGAGGTTTTGGTTGAACGTTCAGGTTTTTCTCTCCCTGAATTCAGGACCTTCTGTGTAAACTGAAATGAAACTCCATAACCACCACGGGACATTCGTTCTGTTACCAATTTAATATAATATTAATTGCGTGTTTTGTTGCAGAATGCAGCATTCTACAAAGAGAGGGCAGTGCAGGTGGACGATATTGTTTTGGAATTATTGAATGTCTACAAAATAGATTTTGTTTCATCTGCAGATATGGGCTTCTTGAAGAATATCAGTGGGAAAGCAAACAAGGCAACCAAGGTCGTCTTTCAACTTTTTAATGCTAAGGACGTGGAACCTTCAACCAAGAAGCCATATGAAAGTGTTGTAAAAGATCTTGCTACAATCAAGTCATTTGCATCAGGCATAATGGTCCCAAAAGATTACATATGGCCCATTAACGCAGAGAAATACTTGGGACTTCCCACAACACTTGTGGCTGATGCCCATAAATCAGGACTAGAAGTCTATGCTAATGGTTTTGCTAATGATTATTTTGCTAGCTATTCTTATAACTATGATCCTACAGCTGAGTACCTTCAATTTTTGGACAAGGGAGATTCTGTTGATGGTGTTGTCACTGATTTCCCATCAACAGCATCAAATGCCATAGGTGAGATGTCAAATCTTCCACCAGAATTCACAATCTATTTCTAACTGGAAAATCACCTCTTCAACTTTCTAACAAATATTTCTTTTACAGTTTGCTTTGCACACAACAATACCTTGCCCAAAAAAGGTATATTACTAATCTTTAAAATGTTCTCAATCATAACCACAGACAAGACATGGAAAACAGGTGGATGACAAATTCACCTCATAAATTTGATTTTGCAGGACCAACTTTGGTCATAAGCAACAATGGTGCAAGCGGTGTCTATCCCGGCAGCAGTGATATTGCATATAATCAGGCAATAGATGACGGTGCGGACATTATAGATTGTTCAGTTCAAATGACAAGAGATGGAATTGCCTTCTGCTCAAATAGCACAGACATAGGCCCAGATACCAACGCATTGACTAAATTTATGTCTCGATCTTCCAGAGTCCCAGAAATTCAACCAAACAGTGGAATTTTCTCCTTTGACCTTTCCTGGAGTGAGATTCAGACATTAAAACGTAAATACTTCTATAGAACTCTTCAAGGGTTCAAGTTCAGATTCAACCTTTAAAATTTTAACTACGAAGTTAAAGAACAAATTTCTTGTTTCAGCTCAAATTGTTAAAAACGGCGATTTCCAAAGAAACCCCGCCAACAAAACCAGCGGTAAATTAGTCACGCTCCAAGAATTTTTGGACTTAGCCAAGAAAAAGGCAGTTCCCGGCGTTTTGGTTAACATTCAGGTAAGCAATATCAATAATTTTGGAGTTCTCAGAAATTCAGGATGTGTTAATGCAATCGTATTCCTTCTATTTGAAAATTTTCTATCATTGCTAACTCCAATTGCCTCACAGAATGCGGCGTACCTTGCATCAAAAAAGGGTCTTGACATTGTAGATGCTGTGAGCAGTGCCTTGAAAAATGCCTCCTTTGACAAGCAACAAGTCCTGGTTCAATCAGATGACAGCTCGGTCCTATCCAAGTTTAAAGATAACCCGTCTTACAAAAGGGTTATGTTTTTGAGTGAAATAATAGGCAATGTACCAAGCAAAACAGCGGAAGAGATAAAGAAGTATGCGGAAGCAGTGAATATTCCAAAAAACTCAGTTATAGAAGTATACTCTTCCTACTTATATCGATTGACAAATGTTGTTAAAGAGTTGAAAAATGCAAACATCAAAGTATTCGTCCGTACTCTTAAAAATGAATACACATCACTAGCATTCGACTACTGGTCAGACCCTAATATAGAGATTGCTACTTACATCCAAACTGCTATGGTTGATGGAATAGTCACCGATTTTCCAGCCACGACGAGTAGATTCGTCAGTAAGTCATTCCAAACTCAATGCCTTTCTTCATCAAAGCAGAACAAAGCAGACAATAATTTCACTTACCACGAGTCTAGCTTAAGCATTTCTATTATTGTTATTCATAAATAAGCAAATCTTGAACTCCATCTACCCTTTTATAACTTGCAGGGAGTCCCTGTAGCGATATCAACAATGAATTTGCTATCCTACCGGCTAGGCCTGGTGAGCTATTGAAAACTCTTCCACCCCAGGAACAGCCACCAGCACAAGCACCACTTCCTCCTCTTGAGGTTGCAAACGTTGTTGACCCACCTCTTCCTCCAGTCACCGATGCTTCCAAATCGGCTCCACCTCAGCCTGATGATGCTGCACCCGCTGCCGACAGTCCTCAACCTTCAGGTTCAGGTGCCAGAGCAACGCTTGCTAACTGTGGCCTCTCAGTCGTCGCCATTTTGGTGCTTGCAATGCTCTTGCACAGTAATTAATGTGATTAACCCAGCAAAATCTAGAGATCACTAACTTCACTGTAACTTTCCTTATATTTCCATCTTGTATCATAGAAACAAACACAGACTTGGGTACTCATTAATTCATCAGCCATTCTTATTAATTCATAGAAAATTTGCCACGACTTGGGTTTGGATTATTAGGAATTGTCATTAATTCAAGAAACATGTCATTAGTGCGGTATCAACGCAAAATCCGTGCAAATTACAAAATATTATAAGCGTGCACCGCGATACACTACGTCCAGTATTTAAAAGGCAGAATATTTTAACAATGAAATTTATAGAATCATAATTATTTGAACCATTCGACAGCTACTTTCAGCAGTAATTAACCTTCTTTCTTCATATGAATGACAAGATTAAATCTAACTAATTTCACATTCAACAACAGTTGACAACTTTAAATCTAACAGTTGATAAACTTGGCAACTGTACAATTTACAGAAGAAATTTAGAATTGGATTCTACTACAATTTAACTGTAAATACACTGTTACAGGAATTGTACAATTTACACAAGAAATTTAGAATTGGATTCTACTACAATTCAACGATAAATACACTGTTACAGGAATGTGCCAGGTAAAGTAACTTTAAACTCCAAACAGGACCGAGTAACATTAGGTACTTCCGAAACAGAATGACCTGAAAATTCAGATAACATGTACACGACAAGAACATAGTAAATCATTGACCCTGCTTCTTACACAGCTCACCTGAACACAAGTTTCAAAACATAAACAACTCAGAATAAAGAAATTACAGAAACTAAAACCAAAATATAATAAATATATCGACCATTATCACAAACTATACAAATAGCAAAAGAAATTTAAATAAATTAGGGTTTCCTCGGTGGGAAAGGAAAAACAAAATCATGCAGAACCGATCAACGCTTCATTTGTTAGATGATGTATGGAACGAGAGAAGAGAAAAAGGACTAAAGGGAAAAGCGCTTTTCTCTTCACTCATTCCATACACCTCTGCCAAATGATACGCTAAGACGTCGCCCGGGTGGAAACATTTGGGTGTGAACTACGGAGGCTCAGATCTATCACACAACGACAGATCGGAAGCCGAAAAACACCACCACCCCTGATGGCTGCAACAATATCACAAGAGCGAAACCGTTGCCTCGCCATTGGCGAGCGATGTTTGACGGCGACCGACGCATCGGGTCCACACTCCCAAGCCATCTTCACAGCCTCTTTTTGTTGAGAGAGAAAAACGATGGCCACAGAAAGAAGCAAAAGAAAAGAAAGAATGAACAAGGTTGTTTGGCATTGTGAATTGAGAAAGAGAGAGAGAGAGAGAGAAAGAGATAGGAAAATTATTATTGCTATTATTATTATGGAGGTGCAGGAAGAATGATCATGGAGGTGCAGGAAGAATGATAAAGCATAGCCACGAGATTAGGGTTTTGTAGAAGCATCAATTGAGAAACATCTCTTTCAGAAAGGGAGTGGGCAGCAGAACAAACCCTAATCTGCTCAAGCATCTTCACGGACTAACATTTATATAGGAAACTCCAGGGAAGGGTTTTCCCACATTTCCAATTCTACCCTGCTATGGCGGTGAGGTGCGGGGCTAAGGATGATGCTACTTTAGTCATTCAACAATCTAGATTTGGGTTTGCGTGCTAAACCACAATAGAAGTACTAATTGTGTTTTGTAAAAGTAATGTATTAATTATTATTATTATTATCATTTGGAAAACACATATACTACATTGTTTTGGTAATAATATCTTTTATAATTTTTATTATAGATAATTAAATTGAGTTTAAAAAATAATTCCAAAATTCAAAAATAAAATAATAAAATAAAATATATTCATGAAAATAAAAATGGTAATAAATTGTGTAAAATAAGAATGATTATTATTCCTATGGAAAATAATGATGTTAATGTAACGTGTCTTTAAATTTTCTTTCTCCTCTAAAATAATATTTATCAGAATAGAAATAAAGATAAATATATAAAAGTAATCTGTATCTTTTTAGGCTTAATTTCTAAATTATACTTAAAATAAATACAAATTATTTATAATAAATTTAAGGTACAATTTAGATATTTAAAATAGATAATAGATTATAAATTTTTATTTTATGATACAAACAATTAACACTAGCTAAAATATTGGTTTTAAGATAAATCTAAAAAAAATGCAAACTTTATATTAACTTGTTTAACAAATAATTAATAGTTTAATGAACTTTTATAAAAGTCGAACTTCAAATAAGATTTTATTATTAAATTAAAATTTCTTAGAAATATTAAAAACTATATCTATTGATTTTGATTTACAGTGCGGGCCACATAAAGATCTAGGGTTCTGGATTAATGAGGCTCAGATCTGGTAAAACAATGGGATCCGCCGTCGAAAAACAACACCGCCATAAGTGGCTGCAACGAAATCCAATATCCGATTAAGTTGCCACGCCACCGGCGAGCCATGTTTGACGGCGACCGACCCATCGGATCCACACTCCGAAACCATCCTCACAGCCTCTTCGAGTTGAGAGACAGAGAGAAAGATAATTATGATTGGAAGAAGCATGAAGGGTGTGGAAACTAAGAAGAATGGATGAGATTTGGGTTCTTTGAGACCATCAAGGAGTGTTCTCCTTCTGAAATGGAGTGTGGCAACTGCAAAAAAACCCCTAATTTGCTTCCTGATGGCTAAAACTTTATGTATGAACTCCCTAAGAATAAATGGCATTTTAGTCATTCTGAATAAAATTACGAGAACTTATTTTGCAAAAATTAATACATATTTTACTATTTTTCTCACCTTATGTTTAATGAATTGTGTAGTTGCAAACAAATTTTTGAGTGATAATTAATAGTATTAGAAAGAATGTCTTATTAGCACCCATTCATTTTATAAATTCGAAGAAATTACAAAAAAAAATAAAGAATAGAAGGAACCCCTTTCAAATCTGTATAGTTTTGCTTTTTTAATTGAAGAACAAATATAATAGATACTTAATTCAATTCCATAAATTATTAGATATAAATTAGTCTGTGGAAAATAGTTGTTAAATAGTCTATCAAAATTATAGGTGTGAAACATTTTAGTTTTTTATTACAATTAGTTAATATTTTTAGCCGTGATATTTTTGGAATACATATTTAAAACTATTTTGAATTGTTAAAAAAAAAAAAAATATATATATATATAAGATGGATTCGTATTTAGGTTTCTTAACTAATTTAGTTTCTTTTAACATTACTACAGTAACCAGGCTTTTCAAACAAGAGAAAAAAAAGGCTCTGTTTCTTCTCCGTCCATGTTCAATCTCTCTGCGGCGCCTGGTCCCTCTCGCAACAGGCCAGCAGTCGCCGCCGCTGTGCAGCAGCAGTCACCGGCCCCCAACGACGCCTCCATCATTGGGAAGCTGCCAAAGCCGTGAAATCAGTGGTCGCCGTCCAGGTTGGTCCTCCGTTTTCTTTTCTCGCATCAAATTATTGACTTAAATTTTGTTTTTTTGGGGTTTAGGGTTTGGCACTCCGAATCTGATCCTTAAATTTAAGCTGACTCTGATTTGGTATTATTATTACTGATTTTATTCTGATATTTTGCAATAGTTTGGTGTTGAAATTTTGATTTCGTTCTGATTTTGTTTGGTGCCCAATCTATGTCAGCTTCGATCGTAGACTCTTGCGTATTATTTTAGAATCATACTGTTATTTGCATTGCAACTTGCTGCTTATAAGATTTGCAGTGGATTATAGTGCTTATATTACAATCCAATTTCATGTTAGTCCAACCCTCAAGGTTCATCTATATTTGAAAGTGAATAGAATCCTTAAACATCAGAAGTAATTCTTATAGTATTTTTAAGAGGTGTTTTTGCATCATGTGTGGTTAAGATTGAGTTACTCTTCAGCAGAGAAATTGTCCTTTTTCTCTCCTATTTCATCGCAGGCTTGTGCAGGAAACACTGTGACTTGTGCTAACTGTATCATCAACATAAATCAAAGGACCATAAAGCATTATTCGGAATAGCTGTTTGCACAAATTTGGCAGTTTTCTTGTTTTATTTTTCAATTGTTAAACGTCATGCAGAGAAGACCCCCACTCCCTCGTCTCCTGCTTAATAATGTCTCTTGTATGAGAAATGCCCAGCAAGTTCTGCGTCACGTGAATGTCTCTCTTCATGATGGAGGGGCGCTTGTACTAACAGGCGCAAATGGCTCGGGGAAGACAACTTTCCTGCGTATGTTAGCCGGGTTTTCTCGTCCTTCTGCTGGTCAAATCCTTTGGAATGGGCATGACATTCAACAATCTGCAATATTCCACCAGTATAAGCTTCAGCTTAACTGGCTCTCTCTCAAGGACGCCATTAATGATAAGTTTACAGTTCTTAACAATGTACAATGGTTTGAACTTCTTGAGAACAAGGAAGGGAAGGCTATGGCTGCTGTCGAGTTGATGGGACTAGGAAGATTGGCGAATGAGAAACCAAGGATGCTTTCTATGGGCCAGCGCAAAAGACTACAACTTGCCAGGTTGCTGGCAATTGATCGCCCCATATGGTTGCTGGACGAACCTTCAGTTGCATTAGACGGAGAAGGTGTGAAGTTACTTGAGTATATCATCGCAGAACACAGGAAACAAGGTGGAATTGTGATTGTGGCCACTCATCTACCCATTGAGATGGAAGATTCCATGGTTTTGAAACTTCCACCAAGGTTTCCAAGGAGGATGACCCATGTGGATATGCTTGATCGGGCGGATATCAGTTAAGGCCTGTTTGGATGCTTCTTAGAAGCTCTTCTTCTAGGGCTTTCACTACTGACATAATCTCTATTGTTAAAAATGCTGTTTTGGATGTATATTTTTTTAGCTTTTGAAAAAGTCCAAAGCTCATAGTATGGCTTCTGTAGTTTACTTATTGGTTTTAACCAGAAGGTGAATCACATTAGGTCTTTTGATTATGTGAACTCTATGTTTCTTAATAAGTGAAAAAGCTTAGCAGCAATAAATATACTACTTTAGAAACGCAAGCAGTATAAATGCACATTATCAGAGAACAGAAAAAAAAGGGAACGAACGGTTGAAGTGATGGAGCTAAACTACTATACGTGAGGTACGTCAGAGAAAGAGTAGTCTTTGTATCTCTCGTAAGCGTAATACGCAATCCGCGTATAGTAGAAACCTGGAATGAACAAGCTTGATCCCAGTATCGCGAAGAACATACCTATGCATCAATGATTCAATTAAAATTAAATAAAAAAGCAATTAAATAGTTGTTCATTCTGAGGAAGGAATGTTACCGTGAGCGGTGTCGCCGCCGACGAGATTGTAGGCCATGAGAGAGCCGATGACAATGCCCAGGGTTCCGAAGCCGATGAGAGAAATGGCGAGGGCGATCTCCTTTATCGGTTGCTTGTTGCTCTCCGTGAACGGCGTCTCCATCATTATGTCCTCATCGGAAATCGAGAACGCGTGATCCACGTACATTTTTCTTCACCTCTCTCTGTGTGTGTTCTTGGATATTCAGATTTGGCTAAGGTTTTTCCAAGATTGACGATAGAAATGTCTGTGTTTATTGAATTCTACTTTGCTTTCTGTTAAGTTCCACCTCTGTGCACACTTGTCCACTTTGTGGCAGATGTTCATTAGCCATGCATGATCATCTTATGTAATGTAGTATTTCTTATAAAATCAACCTCTAATATCCAATATCGAATAAACTAAAATATGAAGAAATTTATATAATATTTTTTATTTAATCTGATTTTGAAAATTGGTTTAGAGTTTGAATAACACTTTTATCAGAAAAAAAATAATAATTTTTTTCATAAATTAAATTAGTTTATACATAATATTCGATTTTCTTTATTTTCTACTCTATTGAAAAGGTTTATTTACAAACACTCTATTCTATTTAAATTAAATACCTGCATGCATATAAAATTATTGTATTTTTTTCATTTGATAAATCAATTAATTTTATTAATTTGAAAATTGCTTTTTAATCTCTTGATCTTTATGATATTAAACATTTTTTTATATTTTATATTGAAGAATATGACATTGTTAGGAATTTTTTTAATTTTAGTTACTTAGAAAATCTGCTGACTCTATTCAAATATTTTTTATTTTTTTAGAAAAGTGATATTGTTACATATTTTGAAGTCATCTAAATCTTTTTGGAATCTTTTTAGTGCAAGATACTCTTCACCGAAACCTGCCACTACATAATTTGAGTTTATAAATTAATAAAAAAACACATGATATTTTATTAAAAAAACTTTTTTTCATAAAAAAAAAAAGAAAAATAAACCAACTAAATATCTTCACCCCTTTAGTCTTCTTTCAAGCTAGGCAATGTTCAACCTTATCCCATCTGCCCGAAAAAATTGCATGAACACCTATCGCATATATAAAATATTTGCATCAATCGCAGGAAATATGCCACATCCTTTTCCAAACCAAACTAAATAAAAAGCACTTGTTCGCTTGATTAGAAGGCATAGGGTTGAAAATGATACCAAGGCCAGCCTCAGCATAGCATCACCAACACCTACAACAGCACTAGTAAATTGGTAAAATTTATTGCGACGGATCGCACCAAATAAGCTCTGAAGATAAAATTTGTGGTTCTCAGACTGAAAGATTTGTAAATTCATGAACTACATCTCATTAACATCTAGAGACCAAGCTCTGAGCTAAAATTATATAATCCTCTTGCTGGAAAAAAACAGAGCAATTAATATTAACTTAACAGTCTACGACAAATACAATCAATTGCTCACATCTCATATTCAACCACCATAGAGAGGTTATGAAGTAAGCAGCGTCCACTCAGACTGCCCTTTACCAGGATGCCTCTGGTTTCTGACACTTGGAACCGCTCGGTCACAAGAGGAACACTACCAGGATAAGGCTCATGCATCACCAGCCATACCAATTATTTATGAGAGTCATATTTCAACAAGACTCAGTCATGTTAATCCCATAATTCTCATAACCCAGATCAAATTCCGGTATGGATCACATTTAGACACAGAAAAACGTGCCTACATTGTGAAAGTTCAAGTTCTACATTTTACCCGTATATACAGTGTATAATAATGTATTGGGTGCGTGGTTACAAAAATGGTATAACTACATATAATCTCAACACTAAAAATGTTACTTTCAACACAAATTCAAAATCACAATGCACTACTAAACCTAAACTGGGGTTATCCGTTAAGAATTATATAAAGGAGTTTATGAATGTCTTCATGGGAGGAAGGGGAGATTTCTAGAATTTACAAAATTAGGCCAGGCAGAAAATTTCGCGGGGTCAAACTAAACGAGAATTGTAGTCAAATAATAAGCTCCCAGATTTCTCATCTAGTTACCTATCCACCTCCTTTTCCGGGGTGGTCGCTCTTGTTTGATCTCTGAATCCAGTGGATTTTCATATTCGGCAGAAGGCTGAGGTTCATCCTCTAACTTCTTGACAACTACGACCTCTTTCTCACTTGGCGTCGGAACCCTGAACCGCTCACTACGCTTCTTCAACTTGTCAACAGTATCAGAGTGCTGATCCTCTAATTCTTTGGCTCTAGCATCCTTAATCTCCATATCTACCAAATCCTTCCCCTCGACTGATAAATGTGGTTGGTGATTGGTATAAACTAACTTAGTAGATTCGTCAACAGGTTTCCCAGATTCTTTAGACCTATCATTATTATCCTTATCAAGGTCCTTGAACTTAAAGGAAGATGATGACTTGCTGCTGATACTGAAATCCCTTTCCTTATGGCTTGTCCAGCGTTCATATTTAGAACGTCCTCGTCCTCGTTGAGAATCTTGCTGTTCATCACCTGAGTTGGCTTCTCCGTTCTTTTTTCTGGACAGCCGATGTCCTGGGATTTCATCCTCTGCATGTTCTTCATCGCCAGAGCCTTTCACGCCCTTCATAAACAGCAACAGAAGACCATATATAAATTAGTACCCAGTAATTGATTACATCAGCTTGAGCTCAAAATCAGAAGAACGATTAAAAAATTATTCCACAGTCACTGTTTGGTTCGAAAGAGACAGAAAGAGCAAGGAAAAATGCATTTAAAATCGATGTCCAAGGCTTAATAAGAAATATTAAACCACACTCGTGAAATAAGCATTCAAATTTCATTTTTCCAAGAGTGATATTTCTCAGCCCGAATCCTGCTGACCACATTAACCTATCTGTCAAATACAATGACAAGTCAAGGGAATTTGAAAACCTGGCTAAGGTTCAACTGCTGACCATGGCGGAAAAAGAGATAAAAGTGAGATTTTTTCAGGTCTAATCAGATTATGCGGAGACACTCGAGTAATAGAAAGATTTCTTCCAATCATTAACCACATGAAAGTCATTTCCACAGGGATCAAGCTTAATACTGACAGTGACAGGTAATATCAGTCAAAGAAACAATAACAATCTCTTGTGCAAAAACATTAAGGACTAACTACAGCCAGTAAAGAAAAAGAAACTTGTTACTTAAAATAATGCATTGGTCCGTAAGTGTCTAGATACTTAAGCATGACTCCTATTATGGACCAAATTATAAAGCCTAATTGAAAAGGGACAAAATTTTGCTAAAAAATATCATATGTTCTGCTTTATACCTTTCTCCCTAGGCATTAAGTTGGGGAAAGAGGAACCGTGTGAATGAAATTACATACCCGATGCCAAGCCTGCTTTCTATGGTTAGGCACTAATTTACCCATTATTATAGACCTATATTCCTACAAGTCGCACATAGAGATGGATAAATTCCAGATAAATCTCACATTTTAAATATAGAAGCATCAAGTATACCTTGAAATTGTTCTGACCACTTTGAGCTTCTGGACTTTTGTTGGACGTGCCTAAACTACCAACAATGGGTTCTTTGCTTTTCCTAGAGCCCTCATCACGCTTTCTCTCGTGAACTCTTTGGTTCTCTAAAGAATTGGTGGCACAATAACCTCGACTACTTGATTTTTCCTCCCTGGATCGCCTTTCCTCACTGTTGTATTGATTTCCACGGACATTAGCATCATCATGCCCCTTACGATGTGGGCTTTCACCCTTAATTTGATCCTTTGTTTTCAATTGGTCATTGTGTCGCATTGCTTCTCTATGTTGGTATTCTTTCTCCAAAACTTTATGTTCATCCTTAGCCCTAACAGGGCCAGCCAATATCTTTTCTTCAGCTACTCGTCCACTTCTAACAGAATCCCGTCCTCCTCTTTCACGCTTGAATGGAGGCTCTTCGCGAGACTGTTTCACCTGATGCCACTCCTCTCTATCTCTCTTTCTATTACCTCTCTCCCTCATTAGCCAGGCCTCATTCTTTTGTCTGGCAGCATTGCGAACATCAACGTCGTCTCTACTTCTTTTATGATCATCTCTCTTTCGTGGATCCAATACTGAATCCTTTTCTGGCTTGTGCCTACTGACATTTTCTCTATACCCACGCCCAACTTCTTTGGCTACATGCTCCCTCCTAAGATATTCATCATTCTTCCTCCTCTTGCTACGGAAATCCTCCAAAGCTTCATGCTTATCTTTCAAGCTATCATCTCTTTCTTTGTGTCTTGAGACTCTTGACCTGACATCCTTGTCATATGGAACCCTGTAGCTACCATTATCCAACTGTTTTCTTGAACGAAAGGTATCATCATTGTCGCTTCTCTCATTTTCACGAACCCTACCCCAATCCCTCTTTCTTGGCTCATCATGTTTAACCCTCTTTCCATAGAGATCATCATTTCTACGTTCCCAATCCATGTCAGAGCTAACCCTATCTCTTTGACTATCAAATCCATCAATCCTTAGGTGTGATTGATGTGCCAAACTAGGGTGTCGTTCCTTGCGAGGGTATGAATTCTCTCTACTTTTAATCACCATGCCATTTTTTTTGCCCCCATCATGCTCTCTTCTATGGAATACCAGCTCATTATCATTAGATTGCCTTCTAATGCTCCCCAGATGAACAGACTGTGGATCCTGAACTACTTCAAAACCATCCCGTTGCTTATGATAATCTCTGCTGCTTTCTGATTTTGCTTTGCTGTTATTGCTACTTCTTACAGATTTTGAGTCCTCCCAATCACTTCCATCCCCAAGCAAAGGTTGCTCAACTTGAGATGTTACTTTCTCTCTTTCTACCACCCCATCGTTAATGGTATCTCTGTCGTCCACTGCATTTAAATCTATATCTCCCTTTTCCAACCTGGAAGTTCCATCAGCTGTCCCAGTTTCCTCGAGCTGTTTGTTCTCAATGCTGGATTCCTTCACATCCACAACAGCAGGAAATGACAAGTGTGCACTATGTCTACCTTCCATGCTTTCAACTGACTCTTCTTTTTTATCGTCAACAATACGAGGAGACTGATCACATGCACTTCCTTGCCTTTTCCTGCAAAAAGAAAACAGAGATGGTGTTAATGAACTGCAGAATAAAATAACTGAGCCCAATAGTTTCATACTCATCAAAAACCACCAGGACATGCAAAGAATAACAAAATAAGTTGTTGTCCTTAAAAATGAAAATTTAACTAACACGCCAAAACACCTCTACACTTGAAAAACCATCCCTTCATGTAAGATTTCCAAGCATCTAAGTTGTTGGACAATCCTTTTCTTTTTCATTTTAAATATAAATTTGACAAATATATCTTTTTACCAAATTAAGTTCTACATTGGGCGATTGCATGAGATTGATCTTAGATTCAACCTTCTTTTTCTCTAAGAGGAGTGGGATATGTTTCATTACGTTGCATTCAATGTTTTCATAGGATATGGAATGTTTATGTAAGAAGGAAAGGAATAAGAAACCGACATAGACCAATTTGGCCTGAAATAATAGTGTTTCCGAAGTAATTGTGTCTTTAGGCAAGTCTTTATGGATATGCATTATCATTTTTGGCGTCAAATTTCTGTCAGTTATGCATTTATTTAGGCAGTTATAGAATAATGTGACAGTTAATGTGTGATGTTTGTAATTTAGCATGCTTATTCTTTAACATGTCCAAAATATGTTGATTTCCCCAATAAAATAATTACAATTCAAATTTAACTGTTTAGGCATGGAAAATTAATGTAAAGTAACCTATCAGCAATCAATAATCATGCTGCCCAGTTGTCTACATTACTTTCGTTAATTACACCGAACCTTGCATGAATTAACTAGTTAATTGTGCAATCTCGTGCAGCCCATAGTTCACAATGCATTATACACAATCTTCGCATAAAAGGATCAAAGTGAAATGAAGTTAAGAATGGTTTTGAATTTAAATGGGATTATCTGAATTATGTATATCTATCCAATGTGAAGAACATAATACGACCCAGGAGTTTGGTACCTATAATCAGAGTAGTCCATTGTCTTTTCCTCGGGGTAGGGCAAATTTTCATCTTCTACGGGTATGCTAGTAGGACTGGCCTTCATATTCGGCATTCTTCTTCCAATCAGCTCTCTCTTTTGACCATTAAAATACTTGGACTCTGACCTTGGAACTTCATATCCAGATACATGGTCATCACTAAAATCCTTTCCCTGGGGCTCCCCACCCTCTTGTTGATCTTGAACATCAATTTTTGCATTGGAGTCATTGTCTGCCGGATCTTGTAAAACAATCTGTTCATAAAAATATGGTGAGTAACAAGTACACTGCAGATGTAGGATGCAAGAATAAAAGACAAATTTAATTACGACAAATTGTTAATGACAATAGCTCAGAAACCTCAATGATAGCATCTGAATCACGGATTCGAGGAGGTCGGGTGTCAATGGAAGGAAGTCGATCACCAGAACCACTTTCCACCTGTATTGCTCTCCCAGTTGGCTGATAAAATGAATAATATCAAGAACTCCTACCAAGAGAATAAGAAAAGCAGAAAATGCTACAAATATTTTATACTGTAATGACCAGACACAAGCAGGCTAATACGCCAAAAAAAGAAAAAAAAAACAAGTATCTGGCCATAATATAATAGAGGATTTCAATGAATGGTAGAAATACATACAATTGTTGGTCGCATAGGTCCAGAACCTTTTATGATAACGTTTTGTCCAACATCTGACTTTAGATAATTAGCATTATTAACAGGAATATCATGTATACCAGAAGCTGCAGCTAATTCAGGGGGCAAATCTGGATCGTAGTCCTGGACCGAAATCAAGTAGATGATTTAATTTATTTTAAATAAGCACTAGACCAAAACAACTCCCAAAAAATGTGATAAGGAACTGTTTCTAGCCAGCACTAACATCATTACCTGCTCTGTTCGACCCCTCTCATAAACATGGATCTTGCTTTGCATCGTAGACTCAAGACGTAGTTGTTCCTAGAAAGTCACAAGATTTTCTCAGTCTACACTAAATTTCTACTGGAAAACAATATAAGCAAAAAAATTACCAGTTGTTTGCAATAATCTTTCCAGGTATCCTCATTCAGACCGAAGTTGAAAAATTCTGATACATCAACACCAGGGTATTTCCATGGTTTCTCCTCAAAACTATCAATATCAACATCAAATATTGTCCTGATAAAATAAGTGGCAGGTTAAATAAGCAATCACTGGGAGATAAATCGGTATAGTAACAAAATGGACGCGGTGATCAAATGGAGGTGTAAACGATTAAGAAGATTTGCCCCACAAATACGTCATTCCAAGAAAAGTGAATTATGATGACCTCGGTTAACATATTGATCTAACAACTTTATCATGCAATAAAGCTCGTTTGCTAACCATATCTACACTTTTTACTTAAGATCGAAATTACCAAAAAAATGTTCATAGAGATCAAAAGGAAAAAATAAAAATAAAAATTATCAGCCTCCATCCACTCAGAAACCACATGTTTCGGTTTCCAAACAGTTCTGCCCTAAATGCAATGCACCTCAGATGCTTAACAAAAAGGATTTCTAGTTAGCAATTGACATCAATCTCTTCATTTCGTGTCTTAACACAGCTAGAGACAAATAAAATTGTCAATTAAATTTTACTTTTGAGAAGGATAAAATTGTCAATTAAATTTTACTTTTGAGAAGGAAGCACGAACTCGAATCCACCACCAAAACCGCGTCCTGCTGCACTGTGTCCACGCATAGGTAATCCAGAACCTGCTTGAAAACCTTTTTGCATGGCAGCAGCACCTTTTATTCCAGCCGGTCTCCAGTCCCCTCTGCCATGACCGGCCACAGGAGTCATGTTAGCTAGTGGACGAATCTGACCAAGAGGACCTCCTGGAGTAGAACTAGTTGCTGCAGGTATGGATGCTGCACCAGGCCTGACATACTACATTACAATTAAAACAAAAGTGAAAAATGTAAATCATTAGATACTTAATTATTTTCCGTTTCATAATCCATAGTTCACATCTTTATACTTAATCCAAGGAAACAACTATACGGGTATAGAGTAAATGAAATATTTAACTGTCTGATGAATGGTATAAAAGATAGAATCTTCTCTTCCATAAAAGAATAGTTTTAAGATAAAAATAAAAAATAAAATAATCAATGAACCAGCAGAGAGGAAGTACAACACCCAGCCCAAATTTAGAAAACATAATTACTGACAGAATCTATGGAGACACAAGTACTTTTGGTTCAAGATGCATAGAAACACCTAAATTAGAGAAACAAACAATTGTTCACAAGGCAGTAGAATGTGCCAGGAGAGCCCCCAACTCACATTTGAAGCTTCATAATGCAATTTTGCTTCCTACCCGCAAAGAAAAATTTTAACTTCTGCACATACGAACTTTATACTAAATTCTCTCACAAGCTTACTTTTTGGATAAAAATTACAGCACGTGAACCGCTTCGTTTCACACTCGTATAACCAAAATCAAGTTCATCTAAAACAAGTTGGTAAATGCTCACCCAATTATAATTAATAACCAATATAGTTTGAGCATAAACCTTTCAGTGAATTTATTTTGGTTCTAATGTATTTAAAGGTTTCTAGGAAGAAACAAACCCATAAATCAATCAGGTAAAGTAATTTCATAATCACGTTTAATATTCCCAATACATATGTAACTCATCACAGAAGAAGACTGCAAGAAACCAAAATGAAACATCAAATATTTCCATTGATTTAATCCGGTGTCTACTGCATAGCCACTTGATCAGTTGCGGTAACAACAGACGAGGAATGCCAGCAACACACTTTTTCAACATACAGTCTATTGTTAGGTGAATTTTTATCTGGGTCACTGAATAAGGGGGTTCCCAAACATTTTTAGACCAATTGAATTGAGATCCACATCAAATTCGTCCAACAGTAGTAAATGTGGGCATAAGAGTCTGTCAAAGAATATGATTCTGTAATTCTCCAAACAGAATCCAGTTAATTACCTGTGTCTGCAGCATCTCAAACTGGATTCAATATACATTTCATGAATGATTCTTAAAGGCAACAGCAAATTATAACCAATTGCTACAGAAAAAATTACCTCATAATTTCGTACAATACACAATTTTTAAAAGGTGACGCAGGCTGAGCAGCATCAACATTCCACATAATTAAAGGTAAATTTTCCATGTTCTTTTACTTATCCTTTTATGCTATGTTTGTGGTTATCGGTGACTCATTGTTCCAAAAAGATTAAATTGTTAGGTGAAGGCTGAAAAATGGTTTTTATATCCCCCCGTGTCCCCTCACACAAGAGTCATTCCGGCATTATGGCTGAAAGTATCCTGGTAAAACCTTACTTGTGCTAAAATTATTTAGAAGGACGGGGCAAGCAAAGGTCAAACTCAAGGTATTTGCTCATAAGAACTAGAACACTGTGGTCCTATTTAAATAAATTTCTCTACATAATCTTATAGAAAAGAAAATGAATTCGAGTTATTTCTGTAATCTAAAATCAACTTATGCAGTTCAGTTTTTGGAGAAGTTAGACAAGACAGTTTATATTTAAAAGGACAGAAGTTTACTTGAATTTTATAAGAAACTTAATTCGTTTTTCCTTCTCATTTTCTTCTTTTACAAGTGTTTATAAAAAAAATTATCCAAACAAAGCCAATGTCTAGAACCAAATACCCGAGAAGCTTAATATACTGTGTGAATGACTTGTTTATATTTGTGAGTTATTAGTTAGATCTCAGACTCTGAATCATTGCAGTATGGCTTCCCGTTTTAGTTCATGCTTCACAGCCGTGCTGTGTCTGGAATCCAGGTACTCAATTTCCATATCTTCCTCAATTCATTAAACAAAACCAGTCAACGTGGTTTGAACACGTACAAAAAAGGCAACTATAAACATTAGTAAGAAGATTAGATTGCATGATTTTTAGTTTCATGAAAAAAGATAGAAAGAGATCCAGCAAGAAACTGAAAGAAGTTGTGAAAAGGAATTTTATGGTAAGTAACATCTCAAAGAATATGGTTTCCAATTGAACTTAATGGGGTAAAACTTTTGTGTTGTTGTCTTCGTCTTAATTCAAGCAACAAAGATACAAAGATCAAGCAGTTTCTATTCCCCAGAAAGTAAAAAAAATCCCCCAAAGAAATAATTCAGTGAAACTGTTCTGTAGTCTGCACCACCTTATGAAGGAGCATTTATTTGATTAGCTGATTAAAGTTAAATATGGAAATCCGTAAAAATAATTAATATCAACATGGGTTAATATTTAGAGTAATCCGTTCATCTTCCTTGAATAGAAAGCTTGATAACACGCTAGTAGGAAAGGAAACAGTTGTACTTCAAGATTCACCAAACGCAAAGGAAACAGTTGTACTTCAAGATTCACCAAACGCAAAGGAACGGGATTACTACCAAAATGCAGAAAACACTATCATTGTATTTAATATTCACGATGAGAGAGACTCATTATACTTCCTTCTTATTTTATTTTTTTCCTACAATTCAATAGGACAGTTATTTTCTCTTTTCATTCACATTTCACAAGAAGCAAGGCTGCCAAGGTGTCAGGGTGCCAATTCATTCAGATATGTCATGCTCGATATATATCTGTAATCTGCATGTGTAAGCTAACATCCATTATGGCTTGGTCCTTGAATCCAAGGCTCAACCAATGTACCCAAAAGAGAATGATAACAAAACAAAAACTTCAACTAAATTTTTCCATTGGTGTAACTGTGTAAGTCACAGTATATAATAACATTAATAATACCAAAAAATATTACAAAATCTTTTGCTTTGGCTTCTTTCTATTTTCACTCCTTTTAAGCTTTTCTTTCTTTTTTACATCTATTCACAACAATGAAGCACAAAAGAAACACAAAACTAGCTGAATTCGATCATCAAACTTCATTTACTACTATTCTTAAACGTACAATTACAACGCCACTGACCTTAAACTGAGAATGAAAAGGATGATGATAACCCTGATTGTTGTACCCAATTTTCGGCGCAAGTGCTTTTCCCGACTCTCCCGCGTCCTTCTTCTCACCGTCAACGGCAATCGGTTGCATCAAATTCTCGCCCCAATCGCGCTCCTCCGTGTCGCCGGCAGCCACCGCAACATCTAGGCCACCGTCTTCGCCGGCATCCGGACGGCCGCAGTCGTCCAACACAATCTGCAAGTCATCCTCGCTGTCATCGCTGTCGTCCCAATCATCGCCCTCGCCGATTCTTCTGGAAGCTTCCACGGTTAGCCCCGGAATGAGCGGCTGTTCCTCGATTTCCTCATCCTCGATGTCGAATTTGACGTCCCTGTCGATCAAATCAACGGAAGGTTGATCGGCGGGGTTGGAATGGGCGATTGCGGGTTCGGCGTGGCGCGGTGGTTGTGGAGGTGATTGTTGGCGGTGAACGGGTTGAGCTTTGGGAGGAGAAGGAGAGGAAGGAGCGAAGGGCTGAGGAAGATCTGTGTATAGACCACCGAAGTCATCGTCGTCTTCCATGGCGATGGTGTTGGAGAAAGAAGAAAGAGTATTGAGGTTAGAAGAAGGGTTTTGTTTTGCTATGTTGCAAGGTTTGGGAGATGGCAAAGTGCCAAAGCCCAATCTTCATCACCTTCTTAAGGTACCCTTTTATGTCACACTTTCATCAAAATATGCCAACACACATGTTTCTCTTCATACTTGCACATCATTTTTTTTAGTTTATAGAAATTTTTTAAATTATATGTCTTTTATTTTTAAATTTGGATGTTTGAGATTTTTATACGCTAAATCGGATCTGATGGGAAAAATAAAATTTAAACAGAAAAAACAAATATTGAAAAACTTCTTTTAAGATTGGTTATAATGTTATAGGTTGATAGTCAGATAGGAAATAAACACATTTAAAAAACGGTTCCATTAGTTAATTGTACAAGATTATATAACTTTATAAATACTTATTTATCTCTCTGAAATATATACTAGTTCCTGTTTGTGCATTTTGGAATAATGAGAAATACATTTTTCTTAAAGGTATGCGAATTTTAAATTGAATTTTGAAAGGTGTTTACTTTTTTGAAAATATTTCTAGCTTTTATGTTTAATAGTAATTTAAATGATATTGCATTTTTTAAAGATATTTTTATTTTATACTAAAGAAAACGGATTTTTTTTATTTTATGATGATAAAATTTATTTTAGCCTACATTACCATTTTCTAAACTCTTAAAACTTAAGCAAAATCTAATATTCTTATTCAAATAATTTCATAAAATATTGCCTGCGTCTAAGATAGTTATTTTCATGTGAAACCCATCAAAATTGAAATCTTTTTTTATTTGAAAACTATATTTGTTTTGACAACAGATTTTCATATTTTCTGCCTTTTTAACAAATTAGGGAATTAAAGGATATAAAGAGTATATATTTATATTTTTATGAATAATTTATATCACATTCATGGTACGTGATGAAAAGGAAAAAAAGTAGTATTTTTTGTGTTTAAGAGAATGAATAATTTTTAGGATTTATTGTTGTTTTAGCAAGATAAAATAATGTCTTATAGAATTACTATTTGATGGGTTAGAGTGTGTAGAAATATTGATCAGAGTTTAGAAATATCTTGTTTAAGATGACTGTCTGTATTTATAGGCATTATATTGGGCTTGAAGAGTTTTGGGATCTGTTATGATTTTATAACAGAAATTAGTTATATAATATTGGTTATAATTTGTACTTACCTGTCATATTTTAACAAAATTACCCAGACATGTATTTAATGTAAAATGGTTATCCCAAATTACAGATGTAATGCTGGAATCCAACCGAAAACACTTATTGGTCGACCGGTTTTACCTGATCGGTTGATCAATTGTATTATTTCTCTCGCATAATTATGTTTTTTTTTTCTTGTCAAACTAATCAAATTGTACCACTTTTAAAAGATTTTATCTCTATTTCTAACATGTTTAGAATTTACCAAACATTCCATTTTCATATTTTTTTAATGCTTTTATTTTCTCAACTTATTTTTTCTTATCTTTTCTTAATTGTTTCTTTATTACTTTCCTCTTGGTCAAACACGGCATAGGACATTAAAATAAAAACTAAGTTTTTTTTTAACATTGCACGCATAAGAAAAACAGCATCCTGGCATATAGACACCATGCACATGTATATATTTTTTAGTTAAAAGTTTTAATACTTTTCCATTTTTTACTACTACTACAACAAACTACCTCTTTAGATAGAAAAACATAACAAAGTACTACCAACACAAAAAGAACTTATTTATGCGACAATAATAAACCCCTAAAAGATATATGATAATTGAGAAACATAATTTGCATACAAGATGTATCATGTATGCATTTTACTTTCTATTAAAATATAAATAGTAACATCACTATATGCACATAAAGATAGATTGTGCATAAAGATAGATTACATGATTTAATGATACATTTTTCAATTTTAAAAAAAGAGAAATTTATCTACTATTAAACAGGTGAGATAAAAAATGAATTCAAATAAATAGAAATATATGAATTTATTATTATTTTTATTTATATAATTATAAGTAATATTTGATTTTTTTTAAATTA
>Ga0123340_1000849_pt1 | contig 23115 bp, 19 predicted proteins | sample SirMexnodulemix_FD_89961 | JGI IMG/M metagenome (GOLD analysis project Ga0123340, IMG submission 89961) | Root nodule microbial communities of legume samples collected from Mexico - Siratro Mexico nodule mix | ecosystem: Host-associated > Plants > Roots > Nodule | place: Mexico: Nepantla...
GCAGTGAAGAAAATGTTACGTATATAAAAGTATATATATATATATATATATATATATATACATGTGAGGGTATATACGTTGTTGTTAGTACATGTGAATGATTAAGAATAGGAGAGAAGAAACGAATCAATGGCTAAATATTGGGATATTGGAAAGTTTCTTAGGAGGCAGCATGGCTCGTTTACGTTGGGAACAAGAGGTCAAAATTTGCTGAAAAAATTCTTCATCGCAGGGGATGTGAATGGCGCCGTGATGGTCGCAGCCATATTCGTCCGCCACGAATTCCAACAAAACACTGAAGTCAGGCATGGCCAAGAAGCTCACCGGAATGACAAACCTTCGAAAGTTGGGACCCACATAAACGGCGAAGGATCCTTTGGGAACCTTGCCATTCCTTGAGCCATTGGAGGACTCTCCTGAACCCAGCAATGCCTTTCCGGAATGTTGATGATGCCAACTTGAGGATCTTGATGTCAACTTCAGTTGGCTTGGGATCCTCTTAATAATCTTTGGTGTGGATATCGAAAAGCTTCTTGTGAGCTTCATTTTCAATGCTAATTAATTTGCTATTGCTATTGTTCTTGCTCACCCAATATGTATGTACAAAATTGTATGATCAATATCGATATGCCATGATGTTTTGAATCCCCTCCGGCCCCTTTTATTGGTCGGAAGATGACGGCTCGACCGGGGAGAGGGAGGAACAGTTTCTTTGCTCAAGAAACTTTCCTTCCTGATCTGCTTCAAGATTCAAGCTTCAACTTAAGGAACTTAGTCCCAAACTTCTGCATAGAGAGATGGATGGAAGACAAGCCAGCTTCTGTTTACGCCATGCATCTACCTCCTTAATTTATTCCTAACGTTGCTTCTACTTATTTTTGCATCAAGGTCAACCATTAATTATCACCCTATATATGTATATTTCAAACACCTTCCCTTCTTCTAGATCTGCCTCGCCATTTTTTACCTCAATATCATAAGTATATTTTTATTTACTATTTTTGGAAGTGACCAATTAATTATCCAACTTTTAATGTAGAATAACCAAATCACCAGTAAACTAATGTACATATTTGTTAAGAATGATTTCCACAACGCTCACTACATTTACACCTTACAAAGTTATACCATCACTACCTACTATTTTGACCTTCCTTCTCTTATACTTTTACAATTACAAAAAAATTGTTGTTTTTCTAACGACCATATTACACTCATTACGTGGTTGGTAGGTAGTTCTTTTAAAATAACGAGTGACAAATATTATCTTCCTTAAATTAAAGAGAACTTCATGGTAATTAACTAACGGGAATTAAGTTGGGAACAGTTTATTTCTCACTGCCGCTCCCTTACTCTTACTTTCTTCTACGGCGGAAGACTTTTTGTGTTGTTCTCTAATTAACCACGTGACTATGACATGATATTCACATTAGCTTCACAGTTAATGGGTTGCTTAGTCTTATTTGGAGTGTGGACAATTCATATTATGATGTTCTGGGATATCTTGCCGCATTCTGACATCTACAATGTAGCAAAATGTCTCGACAAATTGTATTAACTATTCATTTCTCACTATAGACAACTGCAAATATGTTAAGGGATAAAAACCAATCCATTTTGGTGTAAGAAAAAGTTAATGTGAGCTTGTGGCAACAACCAAACCCAATGTCTTTTTATTTATAGATTCCTCCTACTCTGCCGCATCCTCATTGGTTCAATTTTGTCAGATAATCTCATTCTTGTCTTTCAAATTGTTTATAGGAATTTTGTTATATCAATGTGGTGGCCATACGAGGACTCAAGCCAGCGTTCTGAAGTCGAAGACCTGCCGTTGTCATAATCATTAGCGTGTTTCTGGATAGCAAAAGCATAATATCTACTGTTGAAGAAGCAACAATGTCTCCATGGTTCCAGAAACTGTGGGAGGCCGCAATCAAAGTTAGCTTTTGAAGGATCAAGGAACATGACCAGAAGAAAGGGACAACAAGATGGATTATTTGCATAGCCTAAACATTTCAAATTTGAAATATTCTATATGCTATTTTGTGTATTTTTCTAATGATCACAACTTCTTTAAAACACTAGAGATATCATTGGATTTACCTTTTCCTCCTACTGACTCTGCAGTATATTTACATATTTCATACCTTAATAATTAATGTCAATAAAATTTTTCATCTTGAATAACGGTCCACAAGTGCTTTGGCTTTATCTGGTGCAAAGAACCTAGCCTGCACAAAAAAGGTTACAACAGTGCAGAAAGAAAATTTTAGTTTATATAAATGTTATTTTTACATATATTTTCACCTACTCAATTATGCAAAGTTCAATAAACTTACTTGTATGAACATTCTTTCAGCATCACCAATATTTTTGTTTTCTTTTAGGATGATTCCCTATAAAAATACAAGGCATAATTTGAGTGAATAGCTCCTTTCACTACATATCCTTTGGACCAAAATAGCATAATTGATGATAGGAACATAATATCAAATAATCTGCGTGAATAAATTGGCAGAGAAAGAGATTGATTTAAGATATATAACACTCAAAAGTCAGTTTTGAAAAGTTCTAAAATAGAATTGTATTATGATATACTCAAAACAAATTAGAGGCATAAAAATACTCCCGTAATTCAGAGCACAACTGACCATGAGAAACTCAGTTTGATGTCCATTTAAATACATTGCTAAATTAAATCCGAGAGACAATGAAACATGAACATTACAGGTTGTCATGGTTGATACCTATGAGAGCGTGGCTTATTCTTTACTAGTTACATTAAAGTTTTTTTTTTTTTTTTTTTTTCAAAACTTTTTTTGTAAATTTACTAAATAACACGAGATTTTTTAAAGTTTATTTGGTTTTTAAATCATTTTAATTTTCTTATTTTTTTCTAGTTTTTTTAAAGTTTTTTTTTTTTTTTTTTTTTCAAAACTTATACTGTAAATTACCTAGATAACACGAGATATTTGAAAGATGATTCGGTGTCTAAATCATTTGCATATTCTAGTCTATTTGGCTTTTTAATTTAATTTATTGACACTATTAGTGAAATTTTTCTTTTCATGCAGACATGCAATAGAATTAGATCCTTTTATCACATCATCCTATTGTAAATATGACTTGTACATAGGGTGAATTCTTACTGTATGTCTATAAAAACGTTTTAAACTAATAGTTTATATATATTACACTCAGTTATGTATGCAATCGAACTAAATAAATGTTTTTTTGAAGAGTCTTTCCACATCACTTTGGTGAAACTAGTATATTTCTTACAACTCATGGTCCTGCCAAAAGGAATCGACTTGCACAAAAACCTCGGAAAAATGCAAATGGATAAAAAAAACCTAATCTGTAAATAATAAATTCATCAACTATATAAATTTTCTACAATGGTTATTTTCTATAGTTATATTTATAAAGAACAAAAATGAGCATTTAGTAATTAAATGAGAGAAAAATAGAGACCTTAGCTAAGTATCCACGAAAATCGTTAGGGTAAGCAGATATGAGCTTATCATAGACAGCTACAGCATCACTGACATGGCCCCAATCTGAGTAGGCTTTCCCTAGAAGTAATTCCACCTGAGAATAGTAGGAATATTAGAAAAACTATATATAATGTGATATGTACTTTGAGAATGCTACATACATCTCAGAAAATCCTAAAATAAATAAAAAAAAAAAGATTAAGATAAAACTAACTAATTTTTCGTGCTTGCCAAAGGTAACCCATTTCACCACTGTTAAGAGATGACTTTCGTACCTTTCCAATAGGTAATACTCTTTAAAAAAGTATGGAAATGGGTAGATTTCAAATAAATTATAGACATAGGTAAATCATGTTTTAAAATATGATTTTAGCTTACAAATAACTATTGAAATTATGTTTTAAAAGACAACTTCAACTTTATTGTTTTAAAACACAATTTATTCATACCCCTTAATTTACTTGAAATCTATCCATTTCTGTGATATTTTACAAAAAAATACCCTGAAATGTAAAAACCTGTTTTTAGGTTATTAGCTTTATTCTTCATGAGCTTGGTCACACTGCTGTCTTTGCCAACAGCAGCTGGTGGTTGATGGCAAGTCTATAGACGGAGTAACAACATGCCGCAATAAAGGCAACCTAGGGTTACCAAACGAGCACTGTGAAGGTGCTTTTCTACAGTGCAGGCATACTAATGCCACCACACAGTAATTGACTACGGGTTCATAGAAGCAAAGAACTGAATATTATTATCTGATTATTTAGTACAGGGAGATGATGAAAATACAGCTGACTAATTAATTCTAACCTAGTAGTTACAGGCAAAAAAAATTACTGAGTTACCACCCTCATTAAGAAAAGGAAAATAAATACATGAAATAAATCTGTACAGAAATGGAAATAAGGAGATAAATATCTCATGCTAGAATTGTATGAATTTACTTGGACGGGATCCAGCTTCTGTGAGTCTGATGGGTTGCTATTAGAATTTTTGCTTACGTTTTCTGAACTCAAATCCTTACGACAAGTCAAAAGTAATTGAACAGCCTGTTGAAGAAAGAATGGAAAAATAAAATGTTAATTAATTCAACGTGCAGAGTACACAGAAAGTCCAAAAGAAAAAACCCCATATTTCTATACAATATATTGTTTGGTTTCGTTTGAAAATCCAAGGAAGAGAATATGACACTACCTTTATTAGAAAACCTTAAAATAATAAATTTGTCTACTTATATATAATGTAGGTCTCCGACTTATGCTTGAACTCCAATAGGTTTAAGGAATTTCCTTTTGTTTCCATTTTATGTTTTCTTTTCGAAAGGTATGTACAGAAAATAATTAATATTCATGTACAAATCTTTAAAGAGAAGAAACAAAATGAAACAGGGGTATCAAAAAACTGGACTGTGTAAATTTTTTACTGAATTATAATGAGTTAAAAATAAACCATTAATCCATTTATGACCCCTTAAACAAGCATCAAGAAAAATCAATCCATCCATGACTTATTTAATAAAAGACCATCCAACCGCCCATCAACTATTTCTTGGGAAAACTATCCAACCCATTCATTTAAAGCATATTATTATATTTTATTTGAGCAATACTTACGTACATTCTTGTACCCAAACATATAATGGTCCAAGATCAGTCCCATAAAAACCCATGCTCAACCAATGAACTTTAGACTGCTTAATCCAAGATGACAAAAATATATTGGATGACTCATAATCAAACCAACAAGAAATGGTGATTCAATCTATTAATATTTATTTTTATAATTGGATGGATTGATCGGATTCTATATGGATAGATTGGATGATTCGTGGACAAATGGATTGAATTGTCTCGTCAAAATGAAAAAGGGTAGCATTTTTTTGATTATTATGGAATACAAAAATGAAACAGAAGAATGTGGATTTTGACTATTTGTGTGCACAAATCTTTGAAGAGAAGAAACAAAATGAACATAAAGTGGCTTATTTGTAATTATTAGTGGAAAACAGATATAAAAAAAACATTTCCACAAACCCAAGGAACGATAAGCTTTTGAACCAAAATGGTTCATCATAAAATTGGAGCACTGTACACCAAAAAAGCCTAAGGTCAGATAAGAACACTGTGTTAAACAAATAAATGTTTATCTTCAAATATTTGATCTTAAGAATCAGGAAAAAGAAAAAAAAAAAAAAAAAACTTTCTTCCAGTACTATAGAAAGTTTCCAGTGTAAAATTAGTTATTCTCTTTGGACAGAGTAACCATCCTGAAAACCATCATGAAAAGGTGTACTTGATTATACTTTTAGAAAGACAAGTGGAAATTAACCATCATCAAGCAAAATAATAGATTTAATCTGTGCAGCAATTTATCCTGAAAATCCATTATCATGACAACAAACCTCCTCTGGCTTTTTGGCAGCAAGTAATGAATTGGTAAGGCCACGGAGAACTTCAAATTGGATATCTTTGGACACCTGTCAGAGATCAACCAAATTTTGTGGATAATGCTTGACGAAATAAGCTTGCTACATTTGATCAATTAGAATTTGTAGATATAGCCTCCTCACTAGATTTCAAATTCTAGTTACGAGAGGGCTTGGGTGCATATGTATTTACTAGTGCAAGCCGCAGTAGATATATTACTTCTATTAAAAACCTCGTCGGCATAAAAAGCTTAAGCACATACTATAGAAAGTAAAAATGTTTTACAAAAACAGAAAATATAATTTATCCCAAGTCCTAAAACAATCATCTAGTTCCTGATGGTTTTATGACATTACTCCAAGAAAAATGTTGAAAATACTGACCCTTGCTGAACTTTTATATGCAGCAACACTCCCATCATAATCTTTAAGTCCGTACTTAACTTCTCCAAGCAAACGAAAAACATCAGCATCACTTGGTTTTACCTTGGGAAACACCAAAAAAAATTCTCAACAGTAATCTAAAGTCAAATAGCATGATTTTCACAACATATTTTTGCAAGAGAATTTGAATGTCTAATAAATATATAGCTATAATTTCCCTACGTAGGGGACACTTTCCAACACATGTTACTGGAAAATTCCAGGGGATATCCATGCTCAAAACAATACCTTCGTCAAATCATCAAGTAGAGAAGCAGCTCTTGCATATTCCCCTAGTTCAGCCAAAGTTACTGCAGCTCCCTGAAAGTCACTTAAAATGTATCTAAAAAGACAGAAATCAGAAGATCAGAACTAGCATCCAAAACTTACTTCAAGAGCAGTTGGATCTCTTGGGGAAATACTTAATGTTGCTTCAAATTCCCTGAGCCTACTCTGTCATATATCACAAAATATACCATAAATGATTCTGTGGTTTTGTCAGAATGTATAGAGATGATATTTGAAGGATTACATAAGACAGGAAAGGGTAAACGTGGTAACTTTGAAATTGGATGAATAGTTTACACATAATGAATGTCGATATGCCCTAATGGAAGGAGTAGATACTCCTGTGCAACCGAAAATTTATCTTAGAATCAGATGGAACCAGACCAAACAGCTAATTAATGACAGGCGCAGAGGATAGGTGTCAAAAATATTAGAATATGTATACCGTATTAATGCAAATCCCACACCTATATCATGGTGATAACAGGTTCTGGACGTTAAACAAAACGAAAGAACAAAGGGGTATAGGCAATTCAAGACTGGGAATCTCCCAGAAGTCCCAACTGATTTCTGCCTACCTCCCAACCCTTCTTGCTAGCTCAGCAGTTAGTTACATAGGAATTTATATGACATCCTCTCTAAATAACTATGATTTCTTTCCTATGTCGTTCTTTTTATAGGAGTAGTACCGCTATCTAAGGGAAAATTAGGATCCTGAAAATATTATCTGAAGAGAAAATTCTTAAACACAACTAATCAGAGTAAGTACTATTAACTTGATTACATAATCAGAATTGTTCTGATACGTGTCTCGTCAGGGAAAAGATACCACCAACCCCAAGAACGTAAAGTCAAGTCTCTGCGTAGTATCATTCCAGCCCAAAAAGACAAATCTGTACACTAACCCACTTACAAAGGAAGATAATTCCTTTCACACAAGGTATTCCCCGTTTACAACAACCAAATTAACATCCTAATGACTTATCTTTAAATTTTATAAATTGTCATTTATAATCTTCAAAAATATATTATAAAGTTTCTTTGCTCTGTGTGTGCACTTGCATTTATTGCAGAAGTTGTTCAAAGCTTACAACTTACAAGACCCCAGACAAAAATCAATTAGCCTTTTGGTAGAATCTCTATCCATAATTACTATGAGAATAAAGCATATTTAAATTGCTGGTGGACCATTATTATAAAATCTCGTTTTCTACACATTACTTCTTTATATGTTTGTAAGTGTGCATGGAAAGCTTTACATCTGATAGAAGAATAATGCTTTGTCATATCAAAGCGAACTAACTATATTTACTTTTATCTTGCATGATTTCAGTCTACTACAGATGAATAATGTTGAAAACAAAACACAACCAACAATAGACCAAACGCTTATCCACCAAATCTCCCACTTTTCCATCAGTCCATGAAAAGAAACAATCTTAATTCAATGAACTTTTGCTTCATAAGGAAAGGACATAAGTGTATAAGACAAAAATAATTAGAAGAACATCAATGCCTGACTAAATGCCAGAAGATAACAATAATTGGGTGGAAATCATACCTGGAGAGTAGCTTTCTCCTCCTCAGACAACTTACTACTGACCAAAGCACTGTCATCAGTCGGACTAACACTGCAAGATATCCCATGTTTTAGGGTACAAAATGATATCCCAATTTAAACTGTAACCAAAACTACATGGCAATTAAATGAACATGATGAGTAAGTATACGAACAGCATTCATAATTACAAGCACCACTTAACATGACATGGTTTACAATTTATGATGATGAATATCTTGAACTATGTATGTCTGATGGAGGATTTGATGGAAGTTGATAAGTCTGCTTAGTAAAGTCTTTTCCTAGTTTACTTGTAACAACAAGCTAACTAAGCTTATGAATGATTTAGATGTTAGATCTGAGGTATCATCCTTTCCATAAAACAATAGTTTGAGCATAAGTCCATTCAATCCCAATCCAAAGAGAAAACCTAATTAGCTTGCTATTCAAACAAGGTTTTAAAGATAACAATGCTAAAAAAACAATCTACCGCAATTTCAAGATTATTTATGAATATTATTTTTGTAACACACTTGAGAAGTTAATTTAATTGATAAAACATGCATATTTCTTTTTCAGATAAAATACGAGTATTGTGCAGGCGGTTCCAATAACTAATTAGTTGGTTTACGAGCATGCATACCTTCCCGATGGAAGAAAATCTCCAAAAGCAAAAACCAGTCCGAAGACTACAACAGCTACCCCCACTCCAATCTGTATCATGATAGTTACACACATGTACAGAGTTAGATGTTTTAAAAAACAAGGTTTTATGTGGTAGAAAGCAACAATGGTACCTTAGTAGGAAGGCCAATTGTCTTATCGTCAGAAGAAATTGGTGCATCGTAATCAATTGCTCCAAATTCCTTTTGCTCCTCTGCCTTCTTCTGCTCAAGTGCTGACCTGCGTGGTGTGGAAAAAGAATAACTGAGCATTGTTGGTCATAATTAGAAAGAGTGAAATAGTTTAAGTGTAAGGGTGCACCTTCTAACTGTTTTTAGGCGTTCCTCAAAGTCAACATCCAAAAAATCGTTCCTAGATTTGCCCTCAAGTTGTGAACTTAAACGGGGTGCCTCTGCACATACCATATCATTATATAAAATACGATGAAAGGAAAAAAAGGGTATGCAGAAGAGAAGAGATGCAATTGAATTGCACTTACGAGAAGGCAGAGGGCGAGACTGTTTAGGTGTTGATCCCTTCACGCTGCAACAACAGACAGACACATGTGTAATGGCATGACACGACAATGACATAATTTGTGAATTGTAAAATACGCATATACACATGACATGATGCATAATAATACCTTCGCTGCGACACGAAACCCTTGTCGGATTTGTTGGTCTGAGATAGAAATAATAAAAGAATCAGTCGAAATGAGAGCTTAAAAAGAAGAAGAAGAAGAAGAAGACGTAGCATAACCTTAATTCTGTTAGAGTTTTCTCCAAAGCCACGGCCACCTTGGTTGGAATCGCAGCAATTTATTTGAAACCTAAACAAAGTGCTGGTTCTGAGAGACATTGCAGTTACATTTGAAGTCCAAAGACATGCTATCTGAGCAGAGCTTTTGTCTTGTATTGTATTATATACTTGCACCACACCACACTTGTGATAAGGTTGGGAGATAGCCCCTCCACTGTGCAACTGTCAGGTTTTTTTAAATCAGTCAAACTTGATAACTTTCTTCTAATTAGTATTATCATAGTTAATGTTCAGTTATTGTGATTTAAGGGGAAAGAGATTGACAAGCAACATGTAGCTAGAGACGAAAAAAAGAAACTTTTATTTGGTTTAAGTTCAGTGAAGTTCTAGTTGATAGTAGGTTGGAGAGGTTTTTTCTGCTGTGGGAAGGTCGATTGCATCATAAATTTGATTATAAGGATTATTTAGAAAAGAGTAGAGAGACCTTTTTATTCATAATTTTATTAAGACTTCAAAGTGAAATGTTCTTATCAGAAATATTAGAAGTGTGAAACTTTATGCTTAGCTATGTGCTTCTAAGGGATTAACTTTAGTAAAAAGAATATCTTATCACTGAATAAAGGTTCATGTAAAAAAAAAAAATCTATGCTTACAATGATGATTAAGGGATATTACTTCATTTGCTAAAGATGTTATTATACAAGCTTAAATAGAATCGTTATTAATACGATAATCAATAAATAAAAATTTTTAAGAATTTCTTCGTATTATATTAGAGATGAAACTTAAAAGATTTTATTTAGATATTGTTAGTAAGATGATAGTTCTAACCAATAGATACGAAAGCCCCTTTAATTATTTATAATTGATAATTTGTTTAAAATAGGTTCAACATTTGTTTAAACCCCTTTAACCATATTATATATATAATTATAATTTTGGTGAAGTAGAATAGAGTAAAAAAAGCCAATGTACAGCTACATGTACTCGATTAAAAAACATCAAAAATGAGTGAAAAACAATGTAAATGGGAAAAATTGGTGAAAAATATAGCGGGAATTAATAGATAAAAAGTCAGATGGACAAAAAACGTTGGAAAAACATATTAATTGTAGAAATTATTATTATTGTTATTATTATTATTTTAATAAAAGATGACAAATAAACAAATAGCAAAGAAAGTGTGTATAAAAAAAATATCAGAGATATACATATAATAGAGGTGATATTCATATTCCATTTCCATGGTTTTAATCTTAAAAATATTCTTTAATTGTTATAAATCACACTATTTAGATTTTATTCGTTCTCATGTCATTTAATCTTTACCTATTTTCAATTTTCAAATTTTACGAAAATAATATTTTTTTTAACATATAACAAGAAAAAATAATATGAAAAATAAAAGAAAAAATGCGGACAGAGACCATCTTGTCCATCTTTTCACTAATAATAATAATAATAATTATTATTATTATTATGATGACGACGATAAATGTTACCGTCCTAATCTATTTAACACTATTTCTCTATTACATAATTTCATACTTTTGTTATACTTAATTATACAGATAGTATTATACCTTATTCAGTAATCACATTTATGTTTATTAAAAGTTACTTGAATTTCACATTAATTCCAACATGTATAATGTTATTTTCATTTCCACTGGGTACACTATTATATTATAAAACACAACTCTTAACTAAATTTTTTAGTACTTAAGGGGTCTCTTTTCAGAAGAAATTTATCTTAGAACTAAAAGGATATTGTAAAACAACTTATTTGTTTTAAAACAAAAATTAAATTTAGTATTTAATTTAAAAATAATCTCTAACAATTCATGTTACAGAATTACTCGTTAATCGTTAATGGTGACCCCAAATGCACTTAAGATTAGCCTGGAGTGTGTAATCAATTCATACAAAAGTTATCGTCATTCGTTGAAAGTAAAAAGTAGTTTCGAAGTGAAGTGACAGATTTATTTGCAACATGGATGAGCTAAAATGAAGTGTTTCGCAATGTAAACCCTTAATTGGTTTTTAGGTACTTTGTGATTCCTTAATTTAACTTAGCCGCACTGGATTTGGAGAACAGGTGGACATCATCTAATTTAAAAACCCAAAGAATAATAAAGGGGGAATTTTTCTAATCACTATTTTCTCCATATGCTCAGTCAACTAATATCTCTTATTCTGATCAAGGACAAGAAAAATCATTGTGACTATTAATCAGGCTCATCGATGTACATCATAGATTCATACAACCTATCTCTATACTTTGCAAAATTAGCAAAATCAAATTGGCGCAACTATGCTTTTTCTGTGATATCAACAACTCTCACAGGAAGATTGGAGCCATTACCAGTGTAATCGTCGCAAGCATCTTTATAAGGACATGGATTGAAGGACCAGCTGTGTCTTTGAATGGATCTCCCACTCTGCCAAATTAGTCAAATTTCCAAACATGTAAATTATTAACCCAACATAAAAAATTCACGAAAAGGCAAACACTATTACCAAATTAGGATCGCTACGTGAAGACTTATTAAAAGAATCTATAGTTGCAGTACATCATATCTTCCATTCATTTCCAAAAACTAGATAAGGTCCCAGTTTACATCAGAAATCAGACAACCAAATAACAATTGTAGGAAAAGCATTATTCATGCTATCTCATATGCTGTTTATCGAATGGGTATACAGTTAGGTTTAGGGCCGTGGTTGAGGAGGACTTGGAGCAACCACAGTAAAAAATATAGCTCCAAGGATAGTGCAAGCACTGGGGGCAATGATATTAAAGGAGCTTGTCGAAACGGTGACAATGGATTAGCAGCAGTGGGTGGCTTGGCATTGTTGTAAGTAGGGGAAAACATCACCATGTGCAACATAATTATTGGGTGAAGAAGATATGAAGCAGCGTTAATGAAAGGGGCAAAATAAGGAAGAGGATGAAACTGCTCTGCCGATTGACGGCACATTGAGACCACAGGTCAGGGTCACAATGGCAGTCATGGCATTGCAGCAGACACATTATAAGCACAATAACCATTGCTGCTAGACAAAACGGAAAAAGAAAAAAAGAGCGACGAGTATATTTATAATCAACACCAACCATAGTCAATTGCTGAATATAAAACTTCACAAGCAACTACAAAGCACATTCCAGATATAAGCAAACAAAAACCTATTTATTACTACTAGGGAACAGAGAACCCAACAAAAGTGGCATAAGCAAACACAGTAACTTACGTATCTCCAGTTACGGCTGCTTTGTGAGCTTCACTTCCCTTCCCTCCAAGAGCTCCAGTCTCAATGTACTTCTTTGCATTATCCCAGGCACCACCAGCTGTGTTCAGAAAAAGTGCCATAAGAATACCAGACACTGTTGCAAACATGAGCAAAGCAGCCACAACTTTAGCCCCGAGTAAAGGTTGCCCAGTATAGTAGCCCAAAATTCGGAATACAAAACCTGCATGTGATAGAAAGATATAATATAGTAAAGTCTGCAAGGCATAAAAAATATTTCGTATCATATAAATATAAAAATAACGTATCACTAAACAGGGCATCTCCAAAAGGCAAAAGATCAAACCGACAGCTGATTCCCAGCTTTTTTATAAAGTTGCACCAGAAGTTTTCGTAAAGATAGAATTTGAGAGACGAGGGGCTCAAGGAATAATTATTTACTACTACCAACAAACTAATGCAACAATTAAAGGTATAAGGGAGGCAGAACTCAGTGGGAATCAAAACATTCAAATATAAAGGTTAATATATGAGAGATACAAGAACTCCCCAAAACAAGTTCATGGGATCAAAAGGCTATCAAGCAATTATGTTGGTCACATGATTATAAAACAAAATTAGCATAACTGTTGCCATTCTCCCCAGCTTTCCCTAATGATAATATATGTGCAAACGCGATTAAAAATTAACCCACCGACTACAATAGGAGAAATGATTGCCAAAGCACCAGGTTTTATCATCTCTCTTAATGATGCAGATGCTACAATAGCAACACAGCGACCATAATCTGGTTTTTCCATGTAATCCTGTCGAAAGTATAAACAAGAAAAAAAGATAGAATATCAAAACCTAAATTGAGATACATAATATTACATTACAAACATAAACTCACCATTATACCAGGCCTCTCAATGAACTGCCTTCTCACTTCATTAACAACCTCTTGTGCAGTTCTGCCAACAGCAGAACAGGCCCAAGCACTAAAGACAAATATAAGCATGGAACCTAGCAAACCACCAACGAAAACTTCGGGAATTGCAATATCAACCTGTAACTCAATCATAAGTTGCACTTTTAAGAACCAATGATATCTGATTTGACAAAGTAATAATAATCAGGGTGTTGACTTCAATATATCCAGTCACCAAAAAGTGCACGCATTTTGGTTTTAGACCATACATTTTTAATCTTTCAAAACAGACATTATAAAGGCAATTTCTTCCCAATGCAGTTAATCATTAAATTTCCATCTAGCTTGAACATTTTCTTCTTGTGTAGACACCCATTGGCCACAATGGACATATTCAATCTGTGTTAGAATAGATGTAGTGTAGTAGGTGGCATCAATTGTTCCGTGGTTAGGTGGGTCAAGTCATAATTCCTCGTGTTACACTCTTAAATAGAAAGAGTTATACCTTAATAATTAGATATAACTTTTGGTCTATGTGGTATGTGGTAAGTTGTAACAAAATTTTCTCCCTATGTCTGTTTTAGTAGGTTTGGACAGAATGGAATGGACAGAATTGGACTAGAGGCTGACGCACACCACTGCAGTGTGATGAGAAATGGAAAACTAGAGGTGAAAGGCACCAGCGGGAAATACAAGGCTCAAGAAAGTACTTGTGTAGCATATGCATTTCAGCATGTGAAGCATGCGTATTAGATATTTTTTCTATGACAGGTGCTGCCCCCAACTTTCTCTCTAATGCGTGTTAATCACAAATAACACTCAAAGCACTTTTGTCCTCCATTCCACCCCTCTTGATTCCTACAGTTTATGCCACCCCTTACTTCTCTGTTGTTTCGTATGATGGACCTAGGATACTTAAAACCTGTTATTTGTGGTATGGTATACTATGATCTCCAATTTTCACCTATAGGCTAGGAACCCACCCCAAACACACAAAAACAACAGCATGAAATATAATAGGGACCTAGAAAAATTTAAGCTTAATTAGGTAGGACCTAGTTCTGCACACCTGTTTGAAAGGTTCATGAGCAAAAGCAGAAACCTCATCCATATAAGCACTAAACAAAAGGAAAGATGCAAGAGCAGCAGAACCAATAGCAAAGCCTTTGGTGGTAGCTTTGGTCGTGTTTCCTACTGCATCAAGGACATCAGTTATCTCTCGGACACTTTCAGGCTGAAAACAGGTTGATTGTCAGTACGCATAACATGAGAAATCTCATAATACAATGGACCACATTATTCTGGCAATAACTACCTGCTGACTCATCTCCACAATTCCTCCTGCATTATCAGCTATTGGGCCAAACATATCCATAGTAAGAATATAGGCAGCAGTGCTTAGCATTCCCATCGTTGCCACGGCAGTGCCAAACAACCCACCAGTTGGGATTCCTGCTTCATCAACTAGTCCAGAGGTGTGACCGAGCCAGAAAGCAGAGATAATTGACACACTGATGACAAGGACAGGTAGAGCAGTAGATTCGAGACCCAAACTGACTCCAGCAATTATATTAGTCCCATGGCCAGTGGAGCTGGAAAGGGCCAATATGCGCACAGGCTCATGCTTGTAGTCAGTATAATACTTGGCAATCCAGACAAAAATGTATGCAGTGATAATACCGATCAACCCACACAAGGCAAAGTTGAACCATGCTGAAGGTGCTTGATCAGTGTAAAGTAACCAGCGGGTAGACTGCAAAAGTAATTCAATTTCAAACTTAGGCAGAAAATATGGTGTAACAAAAATTTGAAAAAGAATGAGGAAACGTTACTTTAGTCCTAATTGAAAAAGAGATTTCAATGTCAACAAAGTACAGCAATTGGAACAATGAATGCTTGGACAATCCAGGAAATATAGAAAACTCAAATTAAAAGAACACAAATGAAGATTAAGTATTACCAAACCAAATGCGATAACAGCTAAGACTATCGTAAAAGAATATCCTTTTTGAAGAATTGTCATTGGATCCTCCACTGGAGCTGTTACTCCAGTTTCACGTGTACCCCGAATAGAAAATATTCCAACAGATGATACTACCAAATCGAATGAGTGAACAACAAGAGGAAACAAGATGAAGCCCGACGGATCTGAATCAAAAGAGAAAACATCATATTGGATGGGCACGCATACAAGTAATAGACCAGAAGTAAGCAAGAAAGGGACAAAATAGAGCAACTCAAGTATTTGCCTGCAATTTTACAACGTTGTGCCATTGTTCCACCAAGTATCATGGCACTGATTATTTCAGCTGCAATACTTTCAAAAAGATCAGCACCTCGAGCAGCACAATCTCCCACATTGTCACCAACCTTAAGATCAAATAAAAAACAAGATCAAATAGAAAACAATATGATACCAATGGATGCATGTGTTCAGAAAAAAAAGTATAGGCAGAAACACAAAAAGGCACAAGTCAAGGAAATTATAAACATTAAACAGTTCTTCTCATTGAGCTGATGTAACTTTTGCAAGTATCAATCAATTTTACAAAAGATAAAAAAAATAAATCCAGTATGTTTATTATCCGTTAATAATGTTTTTCATAAAATTTTCATAACAATATTTTCTTTTATTCTCTTACACTCAAGGGTTGAAGCTAAATATTACAGTTAAAAGAAAATGAAATATATGGCAAAGCTTAGTGGTGTTTGAGGGGGCCTTGGCCCCCCACTTCCTTTTTACATATATATAAATTAATATATAAATAAAAATATTTTTTTTTAAATTTTAGTATATTTTATATATTTGGCACCCCTAAAATTTTTGTACACCTATAAGAATTTGGGCACCCCCAAAATATTTCCTAAAGATGCACTTTGTTCTCTATTTATCCAATAGGCTGGCAAAACAAAAAATGATCATAAAATTTGGATAATCTCACAAGTCTCTGACAAATAAAACATAAATGCAAATATTCAGATCTTAGGCACTTAAAATCAGAGAACACCCTCAATAGGTTGAGTTATACAGTTGACTCATGGATGGAAAATTATATTTTTAAGTTTCAACCTCACCTTGTGGGATAAGGCTTTTGTTGTGTTTCTACCTTTAAATAGAACCATAAAAAATATTGATGTAATTCAAAATGAATCATGGAAAGCAGACATACTTCTCAAGTTACTTACAAAAGATAAAATCTTATTTCAAGATCATTTCCACAAACTATCCTGCATTTCAAAGAACATTAACAGAGTATTTTATTTCAGTTAGAAACCCTCAAACAAACATTCAACTCAATCCCTCCCCTCACATGTTTTCCAATTAAACTGACTTAGAATGTGTGCAAACTATAAATCAAACACACATTAAGCAGTAATCTACTGAAACCCAGATGAAGCAACCAACAACTTTTGATGTGTAGACTCATTGAATTAAACAAAAAATAAAACAATTACCAGATCAGCAATAACAGCAGGATTCCTAGGGTCATCTTCAGGTATTCCCTGTTCTACTTTTCCAACAAGGTCTGCCCCAACATCAGCTGCTTTTGTGTATATTCCACCACCCAACTGAGCAAATAGAGCAACAAAGGAGGCACCAAATCCATATCCAACTAGAAGAAGAGGTACTGAGGGGAAAAAAATGTTCAGAAATCAATCACCAATTAAAGGAGAACAGATGAGATAATGGACAAAAAATTAAATCATGCCGTAATCAATATTCCTTAAGTATTATGAGCATATCAGCTAAAACTTATTTCAGTCAATTAATTATTGGTCTTTGACTCAATATGAGCCAAGTGGGAACATACAATGAGAAATTATATAAGGAATCAATTATGACCTCAATCAAACCTCCCCGAAGTTTACCACCTCAGCTCTCTTTTATTTTCAGTTTACAAATGAACACAACTCACCAAATTATAAGCATGGAAAACTAGCTTGAAAAGATAATGATGAAACATCAAGAGCACCATGTATGTTCAATAATAACAATTTTAAAATTTCAAACATTAAAAAATATTCTATTTATGATAACAAGTTAGGAGGAGAAGTCTACACTCACAATCAGTAACCTTCATTGAACCAGGTGAGTCCACTCCCAACCAAACATAAAATGTGGCATAAAGGACTGCTATACCAATTACAGCCATACCAACAACAATGATGGCAGATAAACCACCTGCACGAGTAGCTACCTGTGCAAATTCCCTCCAGTTAAAACACGAATAGTGAACAGTTCATAGTTTTCATAGAAACTGATAATGAACTAATGGTTTAACCTGCAATGCCTCTCTTGCAGACCGTCTTGCAGCACTAGAAACTCTGACATTGGCGCGAACTGACACCCACATCCCAACATATCCAGCAATACCCGAACAAAGGGCACCTAAAAGGAAAGCAGCTACAGTGATGAATGCAGAAGTTGACCTGAAACAAGATGAAAATGACAGATAAAAACAAGAAAACAATACTAAAAATATTCACAGAATATATATTTTATGACATCACCTCCCCAGGCCAGAAGATTCCTGTTGAGGAGTAGTACTGCGAAACAAATATATGAATAGAATGACAACAGCAAGCAACATGGCCATCTTGGATATACTCCCATACTGGGTCCTGAAAAATCCTTCAGCTCCATCTCGTATAGCATCAGCTATCTAGAAAGCAATATGATAAGCTCAGGACAAGAAAACAAGGGTTCATGGTGATGCGATCCAACTGTCAATCAGTCATCATAAAAGGCACTAAGATGTGTAATAACTTAAACACTCAGACTATTTTCGTGAATCAAACAAAATAGTTCAACAAACCAGGGTCTTTGCATGAAAGCATATTAACAAAAGGTTCCATTGCTAGAAATATATTTATAAAAAATATCTTGGTATGTTTTATATTCCAAGATATGAAAACAAGAAATTTAACAAGCCCTACTTGTTCCTAGGTTTATATTTCCTCCATTTTGATCAAAAAGAAAGAAATTTTTCTAGAAAGTTGGAAGATAGTTTCTTGTCCTCCTCCCCACAAAAGAGAAAATACGACTCAATAAATGTTTAAAAACAAAACTAAAGATTAGCATGGTCTCACTTCTCAAGTTTTTTTTATCAAATGTAAAATCAAAGAGAGAAAAAAAATATTCATTAACAGTAATTTTGTAGTTAATATAAGGTTAAACTAAAAATTTGGTCCCTAGACTTGGCACTGCTTTTCATCTTAGTCTTCACAAAAAAGTACCTCTGCATTTTGGTCTGTACATGAAAAATTATTCACAATCGATTCCCACCATTTGCTATGGTTACAAAAAATGTTAAAATTGCTCATGTAGGGACCAAATTGAAAAACATTAGGTCGGGTGTAGAACCCAAACTGTAGAATCTTTTCCTGTATAGTACATGGGAACTTCATCCTGGTTAAGAAAAATGCAGGAATCACTATTCATATTGATTTTGATGGAGACCAATACTACAGAGCTCTCTAAATCTCTATTAACAAGGAAATTAAGAAGAGAGACTAGGGATGTGGCCAAAGAGTTGTTTACTTTCAAGTTGATACACCAACAATCACGCAGTATCTCACTAGGTGAGGTTGGCCACATTGATCAACCAACACCATTAGGCTCTGTTATAAAGCAAACTTTCAGTAGAATTATTTACATCTTTAAGAACTGTCCTAAAATTTTGTTGTCTTTTAATGGTTTATACTAAAATCCAACAACGGCTACACCAATAGCCATTATATTCAGGCTATCTGTCATATGATCCTTTTCTCACTATAGTCTCTATTGGTATTCTGCGCACATGACCAATCCACCCTAGGCAAGTTTTAATCATTACTACTCTATACGCGCTACTTTATTTCATGCCCTCTAATCCAAATCAAATTGTCAATCAAATCTTAGAAAAGTGAAATGAATAATCACAGAAAAGTGCTATTTCACACACACACACACACACAAAATGTTTTCCCCCCGAGGAGTATATTCTTCAACAAGAATCACACAGGGTAGACTGATACAATATAAACTTCCGGTAAATACCCCCACCAGTATGAAAGGAGACAAATGATGTGGCAATATTATTTCATCTCAACCTCTCATATGGGACTCGGTTCTTAGGATTTGGGCTCACATTGGCCATATCTCAGGCCAGAGTGAGATCTCAACACACCCTTTCGTGCCAACACTGGACATTTGTAGCATGGACATATGCAGGTAGCCCAATGACCATACCCCCTTATGCCTAGGAATATATATCTAGAGCACAAACAAATACAGGTGGTACAATATTGGGTTTCATATCTATAATTTATGTATGATTCTGACAATGGTAATCAACCTCATCCTCTTTCACAGGACTCACAGCAATCAGCTCGTCTTTTCAACCACAGAGAAATAGCTGATTGTTGAGAAAATCTCTATTGTAATATTGATTTCCTAAAACCAAATTGCTGATATTAAGAATGTTCAGAGGAGATGGACAACACTTCAGAGATTGCAGTAATTACAAGAAATAGATTTACCTGAACCATTTCAGGAGGTCCCTCGTCTTTTGCGAGCACCCACTTTGTGAGATAGATGGCAACAAGGAAGCTGAGAATGCAAACAGAGATGACAAACACAATGATCGGAGAGGTACTGGCTCCCACGTAAAAGATAGCACCCAGCCCAATAATCAAAAGAATGAACAGTACACGAACATTTATACTGAACAGAATCCGAAATATCTGCAGAAATATGTAAAGGAGGAGTGGACAGTTGAGAAGTTGCAGAAAGTTCAGGGAAAGGAAAATGCTTTCTGGATATACACATAGATAGATAGATAGATAGATAGATAGATAACGAAGAAGTGAGTATTTTGTCAAATTGTTAGAGTTTAGGAACGAACCAGAGGGGTGTAAGGTTTAGTGCGCATGTTGGGGAAGGTTCTCGGCTTGTCCTGGTAAGCCCCCAGGCCCAAAGCACCGCTCTCCATGTCATTTTCCATCATTATGGAATGGGTGGAATTCACCCTCCGTGCTACAGGATAAGGGTTGTACTCACCACCTCCTTGGGGCAAGTCAGCCCCTGAACCCGGTCGCTGAATTTTGAATTGTCTTTCAAACACCCAAACAACAATTTACGTTTTCTAAGGGAATCAAACTGCAACGCCTTCTTCCTCGCTCCTCTCAGCAGCCGCAACAGGAGTTAGTGTCAGACTGCCCAAAATTAAATACAAAAAACGATTTATTACAGATTTGAATGAACAATGCAGCAAATGATACTGCCTCAGTTCCTAACCAACTAAACAAGGTGGATGTAGATCCCATCCAAAATGCTTATGCTTAGATTCGATTTAGTATTGAATTAGACTAGATCTGAGTGAAATCGTAAACTGAAATCGCAGATCTAATACTTACGGATTTTCTGTGGTGAAGAATCGGTCGCAATTGCTGTCACAGCCACCGAGCGCAACCTCTTCCTCTTTACCTTTGTTTGAAGGACAAATCCATGTGAGAGAAAACGCAGACACAATGAATCTATTAAATTAAATTAAATCAAATCAAATCAAATATACTAACTATTTCTACTTCACGTTCACCATTCTTCTCTTCATTCTTTCATTTCTTAATTACATTTATACGCCACTCTCTTCTTAACATGTAAGAGATATCCAATAGTATTGCGACATCTCATCTTAACTGCATTCTAATTGGCTACTCATGCCATGCCATGCTCTTTAACTACTAATTAATAATTAATACTTATTACCTCAATTTAACTGTAGCATTTTTAAGATTTTAATTTCTATTTAATTCTTATTTTTGAAATTCAAGACTAATATTAATTGTTTATTATTACTATTTATATTCTTAAGCTGTTATTAATGAAAAACGGAAAGTTTCCTTGTGCGTTTCTAACATTTGTTACGCTTATATCAATAAATTAATAAATACAAATTCAGTATTAAAAGTTAAGATATAAGTATATTTGTAATAAAATTACATCCTGTATTAAAAAAAATAGTTCTAGCATTATTTTAAGGATAATAATTAACAAAATCATATTTGTTGGTGATATAAATATATGTGTTTATTTAATGTTTTAGTTGAATTAAAGGTATATATTATATAGTCCCGTATCGAGATAATGTCAATTATTTGAAACAACCCACTTTCAAAATATATAAAGAGTTTGAGTATATAAATTCTTTAAAAATTTAAATTAGATAATATGGGACTTAACTTAAAAATATGATATCTGTAAGTTACTTTCGCCGACAAATATAACCTTTTTTTTTTAATATAATAGATGTTATAGTTAGTCTATTTATAATTGTTTATTATTTTTTACAATTATTTGACATTTATGTATAATTTATATTTAATATTTTATTTTTTATAAAAAAATTATTTAATTAATATTTATGATAATATTAAAATAGGTATGAATATAGTCATTGAGAATTGACCCACCCATTGTCAACGTTATAGACTTGCTCAACTAAGCCAAACCAAAAATAAAAGAGATAGTTATTGTAATAAAGTTAATATTCTGTGTGCTCACAAAAAAACATGAATCCCCCGCTTGTAAACCCCGAAACTTGTACTTTATTAGCAATTCACCACCGATAGAAAATAATAATAGCAAGAAAGAGATAGAAAAAAAGAGGAATGGTTTATTTTCTCTTATTAATCTCATATAACCAATAAAATGTAATTATTTACAAATATTGAATGATAATGAAGATAGACACATAAAAAAATTTACACTGTTGAGATTATGTGAATACACAACCATGCATGTTGTCAATATTATGTTAATTGTTGAAACTTGTTACTGATATTAATTTTATTGAGATTCTGTGAGATTATCCTTGACTAAGAAAGTTCATATCTAAAAACAATACGAAGTCGGTTTGAAGGTAAAAAATGTTAAATATTATTGTCTATTTTGATAAGTTAAATGAAAATTACTGTTTTAGTTTTTAAAATCATGAAAAAAAGTACTGATAGCTCGCTCATTTGATGATCAGATAGAATATTTACCCCAATTATAATAATTAAAATTATATATAAATCATAATTAGGAATATGATGGAAGCATTTACTAGGAATTCCAATTAAAGAAAATTGTATTATTGGTAGTTTATCCTCCTTCAATATTCCCTTGAAAATATATACACATTTTATATTAATTTTTATATTAATGTATATTCATGATACTCATAATAAATACTTACAGTTTTAAAAAAAATTAAATAATTTTTTTAAATTACTCTTTAAAATATACACTTAATATTTTTTTCTTTTGAAGCATAATTTAAATCAATTTGCATCTGACATTAGTTTTTCTAAA
>Ga0123340_1000851_pt1 | contig 23110 bp, 13 predicted proteins | sample SirMexnodulemix_FD_89961 | JGI IMG/M metagenome (GOLD analysis project Ga0123340, IMG submission 89961) | Root nodule microbial communities of legume samples collected from Mexico - Siratro Mexico nodule mix | ecosystem: Host-associated > Plants > Roots > Nodule | place: Mexico: Nepantla...
AATAATAACATATTTAAAAAGAAAACAAAACATAATTTTAACAACTAAAAATTCAGTGAAAACGTGTCTAAAAACATTAAATATTTCAGTATAAAGTGAAACTAAAAACGAATTTGAAAAAGTTACGAAAAAAAAATTATGCTACTAAACACGATTTCTTTAAAACAATTAAGGAAAAACAAAAATATACTTGCAAAAAATAAAGAACTGCAATCATATTTTTAAACACGATTTCAGACAAAACAAAATAAAAATAAAATATACTTCTACGCACGTTTTTTCTAAAAAATATAATAAAAAAATGAATTAATGCTTTTGAAATCACGATTTTAATAAAAAAAAATTTCAAAACGTGCTTTTAATCACTATTTCAGGTTTAAATATTCGTTCAATCCAAACTCATTTGAAAATAGGATTTCTTTGTTTTAAAATAGTATTTTCAAAAATGGTTTATTCACTTCTTTATTTTATTTTATTTTTTGAATTTGCCCATGCAATATCTCGATGAATTTGCACTATTTGGTTAAAAAAATATACCGTGACTGTACCCTTGCCTTTCAAAGAAGAACTCTTACTTTAGGAAATTAGATATTTTGAAACACGAAAAGTAGAAAAATAATATTGAAACATAAGTAAATTTCAAGAAAATTGCAACAAAATTAGCTAAATGGGAATTAATGGCATCAGCGTTTAAAATATTTCTTGAGGGTGGTGGGGATAGTAGGGAGAGAAAGATTGAGTGGGAGGCATGGAATAGGGTTTGTTTGGAAAAGGAGAAAGGTGGGTTTGAGAGTTCTTGATTTTGCTCTTCTTCGCTACAGCTGGTGTAGTATGAAGGTGGTCTTGGGTGGTGTAGTTCCTGCTTCAGTGAAATTTTGGGAATATGGTTTTTGTATTCTTTAAGTGAGTGGTACTAATATAAGAGATTGTTTATGCTTCCTCATATTTGTATGGTGAAGGATGAGCATTGAAGGAAGAGTGGAACAGTGGTAGCTTTCAACATATAAAAGTGTGATTGAAGAACCACATATAGCCAATTTTTTACATCACTAACAATCAAATTTTGTGGTGAAAATTATTCCAGACATCAAACTAGAAAATTTCAACAAACCTTCTACTGTAGTATATATCAATGTAGTCAGATCTAGACAAGTGCCTGTGAAATTGGTTAGTATAACTTGTTTTCCAAGATCTTGAACCATGTTTGTCTAGATCTGAAAATCTGTAGATACTTTGTAATATAAAATTTGATGAGATGACAGAAGAGAGAAAAGAGGGATAACATTACCAGATGAGATGAGAAGGAAGGAGCAGAAAGAAAAGGAAGGGAGAGAAATTGAGGAAAACAGTGGTATGGGAGGTGTAGGGAAGAAACACCATACTCATAAGGTTCACTTCCCAATCCCCCCATACCCATGTCTTCCGCAAATTTTGTCTCTCTATTCCTCTCTTTCTCTATCTCTCTCAACTATTCTTCAGTCTTTGTGTTTTCACAGAAATATGAGATCAAATTAAAAGAGCCTCTCAATAATTTCATCAATAAAAACATTTTTTTAATAATAATGCTGATGATGAAAAAAAGAAAAGAGGAATCAAAACGGTGAGCATGATGGAACTCGTGCCACAGGATATGGACAAAAGTTGTCGGCAGAGGATATTGCTTAGAATATTTTCGTGTAATGGATAGGACCCTCTCACGTCCCCACTTTTTTTTATCATTTATATCTTTTTAAGTGTAGTAAATCTAGTACTAGTTTTTTTCATCCTCATATGCATACAATATTTAAAATTAAAAATATTTCATTAATGTATTCAGTCTCCTTCTTCCCAAGTGAGGATGATGAACAGAGGAATATGAGATGTAGGAGAAATTGAATGAAGATATAGAGAGATACATACCTATAGTGTGAATTGAAATGGGAGGCAACAAAAGAGGAAGGAGAGAAACGAAAGGAAGCAATTGGAATGGGAGGCTCAGGCAAGAGGAATAGGGAGGCTCATGTGATTTCTCTTACCAGACCACCCATTACCAAACCCTTCCTCATAACTCTCTTTCCTTTCTGCCTCATCTTTTCCAAAGGAACACAACACACTCTTTTTCAAACCACTCTTCCCAACCCACGCTCATAATATAGCAACATCTTACACCAATCTCAAAATAATTTTTGTTTTTAATATCTGTAACAAAAAATTAAAGTACCCTTATTTTACAGCTGAAGGGGTATTATTATTTAACCTTTGGGGTCAAATTTTAACAACCAGTAAAAACATATTATAACTATTTTTATTTTTGTTTTTATTTAAAACACTATTTTTTTATAAGTAGGGTGTTAAATTATTATTATTATTATTATTATTATTATTATTATTATTATTATTATTATTTTCCTTAACATTTGACAATGAGAAAGGAACAGAGATAGAGTGTCCAAAACGCGTAAATGTAATATCACGTGACGCACTGATGGGCACTTAACTTGACTTTACAGAATTTGCGGTAATAAGACAGAACACGCATCAATCTCGATGCCATCCTCTGATACCATCTTCAACGCAACTTTTTCTTTCTTTCTTTCTTTTATATAAAATATTATTAAATTAAGTTTTAGTTGTCTCAATCATGATGACTTCATTTAGGGTTTAGGATCCACTTTTACTTTATTATTCTTAATCAATTTTTCTAATCTTTGCAACGTCTAGTTATCTTCAACATTAATCAATTTCTCTAATACGATCTTCAACATTAAACATAAGTATATTTTTACATGTAAAATGGTCTTAAGAGTGTTAATGAATTGATACATCTCTTTATGATAATTGTTTCATATAGATTGTTACTTTGTCCAGATATATTGCATATACCTGGAATGTGCAATCTTTTTTAGTCTAATACACGTTTAGATTTTATTGTGATAACTGTATCTTTCTGATTATGGTATTAGGGTCAATAATCTTCTAACCTTGTCAAGTAATCCCAGTGATATTGCTCATCACATTGATTCATATTTTTCTGTAAAATTTGTTTTATGTTTAATTACACACAGTCCAACTCGACTTGTTAATCTCGTTTGTTGAAGACTAATTTAGATGTTTTACGTTTTGTAGATAATATTTTGTATGATAAGATGTCTTATAACTTTTTAGTTTAAAATATCTGTCATAAAATATACCTTAAATTAAGTTTTATATTACTTTTATCTATAATTTAATTATTGGATGGTTTGTAGTTAAAATTAAGAAGCAACTATAACAACCGTCAGAGACAATTTGTAAAGAAAAGAAACATCTCAACAAATTTCTTGGTGGTTTCAATAGAATCAAGCTGTTCAAAGGTTTCATGATATAACAAATAAGTAGTTGAAAAAATGTGGAAAACAAAAGGATGATGTATATTATTCATCTAATTCATTTCATCCCAATCTTGCAACATGTTCACCAAAAACAAAAGTGTCAACAATTTTAAAGAGTAAATTTGAAGAGACATATATTTGGAAAACTTAATATGTACAATAATAAAAGTACTTTTTTTTTTGTTAATAAATTGTTGCATAGTTCTATTTTTTTTATTTATTGTCATAAATAAAATGGATTTTTAGTGTTTTCTTTTTTACGCATTTGTTGTTTCAGAGTTATGATATAAACATTTAAAAGTTATTTTTAGGCATACAACTTATTGAATAAATGAATGAAATGGTGGTAAAATAATGTGTCTCTCGTTATCACAACGACCCACGTCGTGCAGAAAATAAATATGGACGTTAAAGTGTAGGCCGATTTGTCCTGCAATTTACATTTACTTTTTAGTTTTTTATTGTTGTATAATATAATTAAACTCTATTACTATATTAAAAATTAAAAATTAAGAAATTGATTAAAAGACTATTTTATTTGGCCTCTTGGAATAAGCATCTTCACACCTCATTTAAATATTAATTAACAAGATATCAATTTATCATTTCTATCTATCAATGCAGTTATGTTTTTGAACGGTCCATCAATTACAAACTTGTTTTTATATTTTCTCATAAAACCAGTCATGGCATAAATCAGTGTTTATATATTGAAACAAATCACTAATTAGGGTTTATTCGATTAAATCACTAACTATATAAATAAATCTGTCATCACCATGTAACTTAGTAATCTGTTAACGAATTGCTTTGAAAATGCAGAGTATAAGTATTTTTTTGAATTGGTCCATGTTCATATGTACTCATGGATCTACAAATCAATCCAAGATTCAACTGGATCCAGTTAATTAGCTTCTCTCTTTCATGTATCAGAAAGAACACATGCATCTACCAGAAATAGGTCATATAATCTGTTAAACCTTGAACATGGAGAACAAGAAAAAAGAAGGTAAATTTTCAAACAGTAACAAACACATGTGAAGCGATGAAAAAGTGAGATGATAGAGAGATTAAGGTTCATAGAAACACAGATCTATGGTATAAAGAGGAGATCTGGAGAAAAAAAGAGCTTACCAAGAGAAGGTGAGAGGAGAGTGGAAAGAGAGGAAGCAAAGGAAATCATAGGAATGGGTGGAATCGGCAAAAACAGTGAGAAATTTTGATTCTCTTATGCTTTACCAACCCACCCATCTCCCATCATTTCCTCAAGCTCTTCTCCCTTTCCCTTTCTCTCTCTGTGACATGAAAGAAGCACCAAGTTGTTACGTTAGGTTAGGTTATACTGATGTGTGTAGAAAGAAGATGACAGGAATAGGAGTTGTTAAATGCTGATGCTTAACACAAGAAACAATACCCTACACTATTGTTTTTTATTATTACTCCCACCAACCCCACCACACGCAACCACAACCACAACCACACTGTGTCTTTATGTCTTTGTCTCTTTATCTTATCACCTACACGAATCTTTTCTCCCTTTCACCTTTGGACTATCTCTACGCAACCTTCCACGTTTTACATCTCAAAACTCGATAAAAAATTTCAGCCATTAGATTATGAATGCATGGCCACATGTCATGTACACCAAACGCTCCATCAATCTAAATTTTTCAAACTTAAATTTGTGAGGAAATAAAATAAACAGATATACTTTTAATTCGATTTATTTCTTATTTATATTTTACAATCCAACTAAATAGAAGTACAACATCTTTCTAATATATTACTGACTAGAAAAATCTGATGTCAAACTATAGCTACTCCAAACCACCCACATTTTATACAATTTTTATTACATATTTATTATTTGAACATTATTTATATAAATGTTACTTTGTATAATGATCAAACTCATGACGTATAAAAATATATTGGAACTACTGGTTACCTGTATCGTAGCTCCCCAATTTATAGGCATACCATTTTTTTTAATCAGAATATATCCTGAAATATTATTCAGCTACATTAATTATTGTCAACAATGTTTCTTTGTAAATATATAAAAGATATAATCACAACTTAGTTAGCTTGTTACGTGATCCAAAAACACAATTATTTTATCATTTCTTGTGTTTTTTTTATTGTAAAATGGAGAGCTTTTTTTCTTTGCAAAACGAAAAATCTATATATAATATTTACATAAGTGTAAGATTAGATAACAAAATCAAAGCCAGAATATATTATTGTCATCAATACTCTAATCTTAACTCACTATGACACCCTTCTCATGCAAAACCATTATCTTATGTAGTGTATTTCTGACAAAAAAAAATCTCATCTAGCTAAGATTTTTTATGACTACTAACTCCAAAGACAATGCAGATAAAAAATACTACAAATTAGTACTGTGACAAAAGATAAGTTTATTCTCTATTGTTTTATCTCTAAATCTAGCAAAGTTTGTAACCATTGTCCCTGGCATTAGTAAATCTGAGAGGTAGATATGCTTTAATAATATCAGAGAGAGCCGTTCCAAAGTTACAGTAAGACACAAAATTTTGGTTTTTTCGATACTAGTGTGTTTTATTAAATGTGAGAGGATAACACTAAAACTCTTCCCTGATGTTCAATCAATTTATGTGAAAGTTGTGCTTAACATATCATTTCATTTTCCATTATGTAATAAATCATGTTTTATTTCAGGGTTTCAAACAAATTGTATTTCAACACGATTTTAAGTTTATTTTTAATATTAAAAACTCATCTTCAGTTGCACAGTTATTTTTATAAGAAAATATAGTATTTAAATATGAATTTTCAATTACTCGTTTTAAAACACAAATATCTGATTTAAAAGTTTTGTTTTTTTTTTTAAAACTTATCTATTTTTATAATTCACACATACTTCAGATAAAAAAAACTTACAATTCGTAAATTATGGCGATATAAAAAATGTAAAGTTGTATATAGTCTCATAGGACACTTTAAATCCGTAAATAGACTGACGAGGGTAAAGTTTAATTTTATATAAATTTTGATTAGATAATTTTATTTATTTATTCTTAAAAATTGATATGAAGAAACTATTTGCATGCAGTTTTTTTTGTTTATCTAACAAAGAATTAATAAATAATAAAGAGCAAGGAGGAGTGCTCTGAATCTATATACAAAGATCTCATATGTGTGATAGGATTTACATAATGTCACTTAAGGATATTTGCATAGCCTCCTAATCCTGTGTCAGTGTAATCTTTGTACATGTATAGTGTGATCCATACATTTGTCACAGTACATTACAATACAATGGTTCCAACAGGATTACAATACAATGGTTCCAACAGTTTGCAAAACTATTACAGCTCAAAAAATTCAAACGAGATATATCACCCTCCTTAGCTTGTAGGGATCATGTTTCCTTTCATTCCAAATTTTTTGCTGTGATTTATCCCGTCCATAATTAGAACCTGGTGTACGGGTCATAGTTTCATCGGCCCAGTCCCTCGTATTTTCATTAGATGCTCTACCAGTCCCACACTGTTTTTGCTACTTCTATGGGCTATGGTAAACACTAGAAAAAAAAACAGAGCTTTTGCACCACCACATATGGTTAGACTAGGAGTAATAAATTTCCCCGTAAATGGCCGTCTATGATTTAGCCATTCTATCAGATATGCTAAGCATAACATCACTACGTCAGACATGCTATGCCCGTCAATGATTTGTATGCAGGTTTTATCTTGCTGTAGAAATTCATTGTGCAACTTTTTTTAATTTCGTCCCAACTCCATCCAGCAATATTTTATAAACTACAATTTAGTTATCAGTTATTGTTATATGCATTGTTGTCTATTCATTTGTACTTAAATAATACCTGTGTTTAATGCCAAATCCATATCTACTCACATGAATGACTATTACTTAATGCAGAAACTATTGTGCGGGGGGTTAGTTAATTATTGTATATGCTAAATAGAGCAATAAACATTTTTATTAAAAGTTATGATATAAATATATTATTAATATTAAATGTTATATTTTAATAAAAACATTTAATTTATTATATTATCTTAACAATAATAGTTAACAAAATCAAAATATTATTTGTCTAAAATGGTCACCCACCAGTTATATTCTACATTCTGCATAAATGTAGCGCTCAAAATTGTTGAAATGACAAATAGCTGAACCGGTTTCACACTGACTATTAATTTCCTCAGGTACATTATACATTTTTAAGAATTCAAATCCATATAGGTAATATGGTAAAAGTTAGTTTGATGTTACATATACAAGAATCAAATATAAAAATTAGAACGTTTATTTGTTCTTTTTAAAAGGTAGTGATATCAAAGTGATTCTTAATTTTTTTTTATAAAGGACATCAAATTGGGCATAATAAAATAGAAATTCTGGAAGAATGTTGAAAGAACTTATCTTACAAGGGCTAAATGACTATTTGAAAATCTCTTTATAAATAATAAAATAAAGAATTACTTAAAATTACAGACACATAAACACATACATCTAAAATGTTTTAGGTTGGCAAAATAAAATGTTTTAAGTTTTATCTGGAATAAAAAGTGAATCACATCAATTTCCTTGAATAGTTGAATGGATGAATTTTTGAAGGATTTAAGCTACCAATGTGCAGGTCAAATGTGAGATGATAGGGAGGCCCAATAAACGGGGTAGTATGTCCTAACTTAATTAGACACGTTTGTTTCGCCGGAGAAGGCTGGAGTAGAGCCCAGTCCTAAGGAATGCTGGGAATTAAAGGAAAATCTTGGCGAGAGACACAGACATTACTACCAAATTTATTTTATTTTAAGACCTGATTTGGTAACCTAAGGAAAGAGGGATTTGCATGATAAGCAAATGTAAGTGAAAATAAATACCGGTATCAAAAGAAAAAGTACAAGAAGCTAAGAAATAGACTACACTAGAAATATATTACAACCGCGATGAGAAATTGCTTTCTTTGCAAAGTATCAAATGGTATCATTGCAAAAGCACTAAAGGAAAAAGAAGTAGTATCATTACAAAGAATACTTTCTATTGTTTGGTTGGATCGGGATCATCTGATGTATATTGTGAATGTATTCCAAAAATCAAAAATGTTACGGGAAGAAAAAAAGAAAGAAACGACGACTACTGACCACATTCTCCCCAACAATCCTGCTCTAGATCTCACATTGCGCCAAACCTCCTATTTTGTATTTGTATTTTACCCTTACTTTTCCAATTCATTAGAAAAGTAATATTATTTTTTAGGTGGTGGTTCCATGTTTGTAATTACACAATGAAGAATATTATGTACCATTTACGTTTAGTCCAGCAGACGGACTCTTATCTTTCGAGCTTCATTGTTCTGGGCTTAGGCTGTGATACGACAGCTTTCTCTTGTTCAGTGAGTGCATGGCGGAAATGACATCTATGGCCATATGGGCACACAACCCCAGCAAGGACCATCCTGCAGACCTCAGTTTTGTAGCGTGGGTGGCGGATGACTGGGCGAAGCTCCCCAATACCATGAGCAAATTGGCAGTGGTCTCCGTATGGGCATGTACCAGTTTCCTGCCACTTATTACACAGCTCAGTTTTGAACATCCCTTGGTTATACACTACCATTTCCAGAGGCTCTTCCTCTTTCTGCCCTCCACGCACATATACCTTCTGCTGTATCATACCATGCCAACATATGCAAAAATTTCAACAACAATCAAATGGAAAATAGTAGTTTAACAATCAAATAGCATGAATAACAACAATAATAATAATAAATAAATAACCTCCTTCCTACCTTTTAGGTTGCCAACAATAAGTTAGATTCGTATTTTTGTTATCCATAAACATTCAATACATTGAAGATTTTATAACAATTCATACATTATTTGCTCAACCAATTAAACTGACCTTTTTAACATATAGGTGTCATCCTCTAAATAAGGTGAACTAGACTCTCTTAATTTAAGAGAGAAAAGATATGATGTGGATTCAGACAAAAATTAATTAAAGTTCGTCAAATATGGTTATCTAGATTATATGTCCAATTATGCATTTATGTGCGCGGTGCACAAGTTAGTTATGCTTTCCACACACACCAATTACCTTAATTGCTAAAATGACTTCTTTATGTTTTTGGCTGACAATAAAAATTTCCATCATATAATAAATAAAATATATTTGCATCAGCTTTACTCTACAAAATTAAAACCGATAATGTCATCTAACGCTATTTAGAAATTGTTGTTTGTGGCTATTAAAATGCTGAACATACCAAACCACTAGCAGCTAGCAGCAGAATGACAGATCTAACATGACTATCACAAATATTTTGAAATCTAGACATGAAAGAAAAATATTTAGTGGACGTGCATTGTATGGCTAACAGTCTTTCTAATTTCTATATATTTCAAAATTCATAGAGGTTGTGAAAAATAATTAGTTGACCCCTATACAGTGCTAAAACTGTATGGCTCCTTGTCAAAATTAATCTTAACTGGGACTTGATACCCACGCAAGAAAAGGAAACAACGGGAAAAGCTAGAACCCCACCTAACGACCCTAAAGCCCAGGTTATGCTAGTCACCACCCACCAACCAGGTAACAACTGTCACAGCAAGGCTTGGGCTACTTCTTTTATGCCTTAGAGCAACTTGAGCTAATGGGTCCTGTGAATCCGATTGCTAACTAGAGTTGCACCCTTCCAAAAGCACACGCAAATGAAAACAACAACCAGAAACTACTCCATTCGTTGCAGCTACCACCAGGTAATGACATAGACAAGCAAGGTTTTACTTCTTTTGAAAGGAAAATAATTAGCAACTAACAAGCACGTCAAGTACGGTAAATAACGATAAACGCAATAATCACACCTCAAAACAAATAATAATAATTTTAAAAGGCCCAAGCATATATAGCTAGTTAGCACGTGTGTCCTTACAACGGCTTCAGGTGGAGTTGTGGTGGCGCGTGGGCGAGTGGCGCCTTTATTGCGAGTTGCATTATTATTGGTGGCAACAGCAGCAGACTGAGCCATCTTCAAGTAGCCATTGGACCTCACAGATATGCTCTTAGGGAGCGAGAATCTCTCAACTTCCACCACGTTATTCTCCATCACGCTCGTTGGACTCTCGTCCGAAACTTCCTGCAGGTCCTTGTTATTATTATTATTATTCATAATATTGTTGTGATTATGATTATTGTTGTTATTCCAATCGGCATAATTCTCTTTCCCTTCCCCAATGTGGAGGCTGCGGAAGCCATGCAAGACATCGAACAACGTTGGTTGAGTCTGGCCGGAGGAGCCACTGCCGGCGGCGGCGAACTGACTCTCCAGCGAAGCCTGAATGACGAGGTGCAGCTGCTTCTGCAGTTCCTTGTTCGCGGCCCGGAGCTGGCCGTTCTCCTGCCTCAGAGCCTCCACCTCCTTGGAAGTCTCCACCAGGCGATTCAGGCACATGCTTTGGCGGTTCACCATGTCCTGGTGCTTCTGAATCACGCACGAGTCATACTGAGTTGTTGGCTCCGAGTAAGGATACAGCGAAACGCCGCCGCCGTTGCTGCAGTTCGCGGAGAGAGAAGGAAGGTTATCGTTCGACAGGGCTGAGTACAGCGAAGTGTACCCTCCGTTTGACGGCATTTGACCAGAGGCAGCAGCGGCGCCGAATCCGCCGTTGGAGGAGGGAGAGCAAGCGTCCTTATTAAGCATTTTTCTCTATTCTGCGAAATCAGACAAAGATAGTTATAGCCAAAAAGAATTTCGGAATCGCAACGTGTTGATCGATCATTAACTGAATCGTTTGATCGAGCACTATTAAATCATATTTATATTCAGATCATAATGATTCGATAACCGGTTCATTAAAGAATCACAGTGCGCGATCAAAGAAAACGTCGAACTAAGAATTATTCAAGAAATGTAGATGAAATGATCGATAAGTCGAACATGCAAATTGCTTAATGTAATTCAGAAAGAAATTAAAATTGAATTAAAGAAGCTACTGTTCAATGAATAAACAGAGAATTTCTTGAAAATCACTGACCTCGCTGCTGGCTTCGAGCTTCTCTCTAGAGTGAGGGGATTTTAGAAAGAGAAAGCGATTTGAGAGAGAGAGAGTGGTGGAAGAAGAGATTTTATAGTGGTAATGGTGAGGCGAGTGTGTTTGGTGCCAAGGAAAGAAAGAAATAAACCGTCTCTGACACACTTCCTAACAGAACGCTCTTTCGGATCTTATTCAACTTTTGTGCCTTTCCCTAATTACCCCTACTCATTTCAAAAGATCCGCTAAATCTTTTGAGGATTTTTTCGGTATTTTATATTGCTGTGTTTCTTAAAACTAAATTTCGTGCTTAAGCATTGGCCATTCATATACTTTCTTTTTTAGTCTTAAGTAATATTAATGAAGTGACTTTTTAGTCTTATTGATAAGTTAAAATTAAATTATATACAGTTTAAAAAATAAAATTCAGAGAAATTATATAAAAAAAATCTAAAAAAGGTTCATTTTAATTTTAACTTTTCTCCCATACAAAATAGTTATAGAGAAATGCAGTTTTTCTAATCTTACTGTAGTAATTGATTTTGCAACGTTTTTAATTTCATCTAAACTCAATTCAGAAATATTTTATAAATATCAATTATTGTTATATGCATCGTTGTCCATTCGTTTGTACTTAAATAATATCTGTGTTTAATGCGAAATCCATATTCACTCACATCAATAATTATTACTTAATGCAGAAACTATTGTGTGGGGTTAGTTAACTATATTATATGTCAAATAGCGTAATAAACATTTTTATTAAAACTTACAATATAAATATATTACTAATATTAAATGTTATATTTTAATAAAAAATAATTTATTATATTATCTCAACAATAATAGTTAATAAAATCAAAATAAGATTTCTCTAAAATGTTCACCAGTTATATGCTACATGCTACATAAATGTAGCACTCAAAATTGTTAAAATGGCAAAATAGTTGAACCGGCTCAGCAAATTAATTTTTTCACACTGATTATTAGTTTCTTAGTGCATTATATATTTGTTAAGAATTCAAATCCATAAAGGAATTACGGTAAAGTTTAGTTTGATGTTACAAATACAAGAATCAAATAATAAACACTTACAATGTTTATTTGTTCTTTTTAAAAACCAGTGATGTCAAGTGATTCTTAATTTTTTTTCTAATTAAAGGACATCAAATTGGTGACAATAAATAAGAAATTCTGGACAAAGTTGGATTGCTGTTGAAAGAATTTAAACAAGGACAAAATGAATATTTAAAAAAAAAGAAAATAAAAGAATTACTCAAAATTGCATACACATAAAGTTCTAAACTACACACGCCAGCACCTGTAATTGGCAAAATAAAACGTTTTAGGTTTTATTTCTAGTAAAAGGTGAATGACATAAAATTGCTACATGGGGGGTCCACGTTGTCAGATTTATTCTTCCTTTTGAACATAGACATAAGTAGAAATAATATTTTATTGGGTCTAACAGAAAGATAATAAGAGGAGAAGACAGTTTAGAGGGCGTATTCAAGGTGCAGTTGCGGTTAGGGCAGCATTTGATTATATAATGCTTGAATTTGAAGTTAGTTTGAACGAGGGTACTGGCTGGTGGTCTAAGCTTTGGTTTCCCATTTTCAAGTCATGAATTGGATTAAGACAGTTTGACATTCATTTAGAAAAGAAAAATTGGAGCCCATCATGGTCATTCTATTTGGAATTGGAGGGAGAGGTTAGAGGGATTGCTTCTTTATCACATTTACAACAACCTCTTCCTCTAATCGCTACTCCATCAAAATCTGGTATCAAAATGTTTGTTGAATAAAATAACACTCATTCAAAATCCTCACGTTAATTTCTTTCTCAATGAGCAATAGACAAACTCCTTCCCACGTGGCATGGTTGTTAAGTTAGCCACACAATTCTTCTCAGATATTATCTTTTCATAAAACAAACATTGTTCAGCTTGTCTTTCCCTTTCATTACAGCTTTGGTCACACTGCTAAAAGCTGAATTAGTTGTTCTTAAGTTTTATCAAGGTCCAAACACCAAATCACAAATGTCCCTTTCTCTACTACTCTCAATGCACAGAGCTGCCACTGAAAATGGCTGCTTGTAGTTGTAGAGCATAATCCTTAAATTTGATTGAATTGAAACATAACTGTCGAGTATAGGTAGATTATTCTATAATAGGGCTTAAGATGGGTAACATTTCAAATGTCAGGAAAAAATGCAAAGGGGTTGACTCAACTTAACTATCAAGAGAAACCAAAACGAGTCCCTAGATCTGCAGGTATAGCAACAAACATGTTATTTATCAAGAACCATAAAATCCTTTTTCATGGCAAACCGGCACTATTTATGCATGTAGATTACACACTCTTTAAACAAGTCCCTAGGCTCTTTTTCTTTATCAATGTAATCAAGACAAATAATAACAATAAACTTGGTCAGACACTCTTTCATACAGTTTTCCTGTTTTTTTTTTTTTTTTTTTTCACCGGATGAAATTTATTGAAAATCACAAATTTTTTTGTCGGCTCTAACACGAAATGTAGTAAATCTCTCTTAGTTTTATAGATTTTTCCATAAATTTTAACCAATAAAGGGTATATTGCAAAGAATGTATTCTTAGCACTTCCTGGTATTACTGGAGACTTGCAACACTTGCCTCAAGGTTTTTTTCCGCTGTATATAATGTCCATGGTATTGAGTGGATGTTATACAGCACCATATAGGAATTGAGTTGTCAAGATTATTAGACTTTTAACAGAAAGAAAACTCAAATTTGGGAAGAATTTGTTTATATTTACATACATATAGATCAACTATTTCTGAATAAGCCGTATATATTATGATACTATACTTCTACAATATATTATGAACAGACAGGACGTGAGTGAATCAATTGATCAAGTGAACAAATGCTTCATGATGAGGAACAGTCTGGAGTGTAGAATAGAGAGTTATATGTACAGCATGAATATGCAAAAGTCAATTGCTTTCTGTCTCAGCAATGCCTTTCACTCTCTTTCTTACATTAGCTCCAGGTTTCCTGGATAGAAGTCGAAATTGCTTCTCATGCCTGGAAGCAGAAAGAATATAAATATGATAAAAATGGATAAAATACATATATCAACTTAATAATATTTCCAGGGACAAAATTCATTATTGCTGGTAATAGATCAATGTGGTACCAAAAACAAAATCAAATGTCAAAATTGACAATTCTGAGATGAACTAACAGGTATGTGATAACTGGACAGCATGCTAAAATTAAGTGCGACACTTAGCACTCAGAACTCACAATTGAGACCTTTTCTCATTATACTTCATATGACATTTCCTTTAGCTCCACATGTGCAATCTTCAATTCAATTTAACTACCTGAATAGGCCTTCCTTTCACTGTAGGGAGAAAGGACACTGTCCCCATGGCCAGTGAAACTACTTTCCAGACTGAATCTCAAAACAGATAATGGTATAGTTGAATCTAATGGTTGAATTGCATGCTGATCCATGCTTTGTGGACAGTACTGGCAGAGAGGTGTCATATCCTTGTTCTCATTATCAGATTGTGACAGAGTAATGGATGCAGCACCCAAAGAATCCTTTCATGACAAAAAAAAGAGTGCCATTAGAAGGTATTTTATTTTGGAGACCAGGTATCTCATTGATGTTACCTTGACTTCTTACACCTTAACTCAATCAACTATCCATGAATACATAATTAGCTGATTTTGATGAAGATAGACTGGAATTAACCTTAAACTACAAAATGACTTTTTTTATTATAAAGCTTATTATAAAAACAATTACCAGAGACATCAAAACATGTGCACCATATATTACACAATTATGGAACTAAATCATTGCATCCCATGGAAGGATACAGCAGTCCCCAGTTCTTCATCTATAGTATTTCTTTGAACTTTTATGGCTATAAATAGCCTCAGAAACGAAGACAAATAATATTTTACATACAACAGTTGCTGATATTTATGTTAAACGTATCTACTGTACTGTTGCAACTGTATTGCAACTGTATGGTACACCCAAAACTATGAATCACAAGAAGGCATTTAAACCAATATTATTGATGTCTAAATTTGAAAGTGTCGCATTTTCCACTTCTTTATGGAAGAAGTCATAAGCCACTGAAAGGAAACTGCTGAAAAGTGCACTGTTCAGCACAAAATTTTTATTCTGCATTAACACTGTCCTTAGTCCTTTAAAATTAGCCTTACAAAAATAATTTTTTGTTCATATTCTGCTCAAGTTGATATAAATATTATGATGCTCTTCTGTGATCTTAGTAGTCTCTGTAGCCCTACAACTATCAACACACTAAGAGGACGTGAAATTGTGTTGACTTATAAAGGAAGAAATTCAGACCTCCATTGCGCTGGGATTGTCAATATCTGACTTGTCAACTGACTTATCCTTCTCTAAAGAAGAGCAGGAGACATCTTGATCATCAAACAGTATTCTAATTGGATCCTGATCTCCTCCAAATAATTCATCAAAGTTTTGGAAAGTTGAGTCAACATCAGGGATATTAAAATCATCTAGATGAACAAGTTCTTCACATATCCCAAGGTCTTGAATATTTTGGGACCACAGCTGCAACATTGACAAAAAGAAATTTCCATTTTGACAACAAGTATAAAATTAACCAGATGTATGATACTGAACTATCAATATAATGTCAACCAAATTTAAATGAATCAAAGGCAATTGCGGTCACAAGCACACAGAAAAACAAGTGTCTGCCTACACTACTAGATGTCTGACATTCAATTCCTCTTTTCTTGTCACTGACAGATTGGGAGGGAGGTCTATGATATGTTTGAAACAAAATTTCCAAACTTTCTGTATTAGCGAATTTAAGTTTAGAAACCCTATCTAGATCATGTTTGATTTGGCATTTTCCCAACCATACTCCTGTTCAAGATATTCAAAAGCTGGCTGAAATTTGTTTGTATGATTTTCAATTTTTCCAGCTTGAACCCATTTTTTCTTTCAACTAGGATAGGCCTGGAAGAAAGAAGTTGAAGCCTTTGCATTGGAGGACCTTCATTGTTAGAAAAGTCTTGTAATGATATTAATCTTATATCATAAAACCTATATCTGTTTTAGTAATTATACACAAAAATCACCATGCTTTTCTCAGCATAATATATACTCCTGCTTTATTTCTATCATAATGTCTTTCTTTATGTCTGGTTTTTCCAAACACTTAAGATAACACAGTAAACAAGCACTGTTTTTTGTTGGTCCAGTTTGTCCCTTTCAGCTCTTCGTCAATATGTAATCCTGTTTGTCCTTGCTGGCTACACTGACATCGGCATAAAGTTTTTTTAGTACTATGTAATAAAGGAAAAGGAAACATGTATAAAAATTATAACTGTTGAAACTTATTGCAGTATGGAGGAATTGTATTTCAAATTAGATTAAATTATGATTTGTAATGTAACAGAAAATGTGAGTTGCGTTTATAATGAGGATTGATGGATTAATCATCCATATTTCTGAAGTTAGGATTTAATTGAATGAGAATTGGGATATCTTATCCCTAGCCAGATAGTGGTTTTCTTTCCCGGTGTAGACAAGATATATTTGAGTTTTAAGCTCGTGTTGCTTGTGTGGTCAGATTCAGTGCCCTTTGAGTTATCTATACAAGGCATATATCTGCCTTCTTGATGATAGCTTATCCTCAATAATTTAATATCAAATATAGAATTTTTCAATTGTTTTTAAGTTTATCCCTTGGTTTTATGTTCCCGTTCTTCATCATATTCTAAATATATTATCGAATGATGTACACAACCTAGTGTTCTCTTTCAAACTGCAATTGAAAAAAGTTGTGATTTGTCAGAAACATTTTTTGCATTTTTGTGTGTACATATTCATATTTTCATGTAACCAAAGGTATGCGTCCCACCAAGCAAGGTACAAATAAGGAGAAGAAGTTAGCAGTTCATATTTTCATATCTAGAAGAACAGAGCTTAAAACCAGTGGTCTTCGAAGTGGACAGATAATTCTCTCACCTGATTACTTCGAAGTGGACTTTTGCACGTCCAGAACAATTCTCCGTGCAATGGAAGATCGATAATTGAAGACGAAGATAAATTATCAAGCTGAGAAAAAGTAGAAGGCAAAGTTTCGGTACTCAGCTCCACAATAGGACAGTCTTTTTCCATAACAGTAGTAGCAAAATCCTGGAAATTTTGTGCTTGACCATTGAATTTTTCGTCCAATTTCTTAAGAGTGTGATATACTGAAGGAGATAAATTTTTTTCTTTTAGCCTACTGATCTTCGCAGAATAATCAATCTCCTCATTTTGTTGAAGCCAGTTTAGATCAATAATCTGCTGCACAATAGTTTGACGCTCTTGATGATTGTACAATATCTGCAAGACAATATTAAATATTGAGAAGATGCATCACATTTTAACTTGTATCAAAAGGGAAAAGAGTAAACCATATGGGTTGCAATTATACATTTGATACAAGCTGTTCCTTTTGCTAATTAATGAGACATGTACATTCAAATTAATTATTTATCGTCTTGATTTATTGAATTGGGGCTACAAAAAAAATCACAATTTAACTAAATACTTTAAGGGGTGGATTTTAAATTACACCTTCCTATAATTGTTGTGTTCTGACCAAAGGGTTGTCATACAATGAGAAAGGAAGGAAGATTAGCAACTACAATAGATGTTACAAGGTGAGGCACACCAATCTGGTCAAAACATGTTGCAAATTTCTAAATTTGAGAATGCACTAACCATTCCTTGGATTTGCTCAAGATTTAAAAAACCAGCACTTTCTCTCATTTATCCAATACAAGAGAAACCATCAAACCAATTTCCAAAATAAAAATTATTAACTATTTTACTCCTTGGAATTGTTAAAAGAAAATTTAATCCCTCGACTTATTTTGGTTTCAATGTAAGTCCGTTTGGTTTCTGGTTGTAAGAGTGTATCAGTTAATTTAGTCTCTCACTTTATTGTGTATTATCAGTAGTTTCGTCCCGAAATGCCAAGAACCAAATTGATCGATAGTTGTTAAATTAAATAACTAACTTGACAGTGGTTATTAAATTCAGGGATTAAATTGTTAATTTTATAATGATAAAGACCAAATAATTAACTGTCGGAGGCAATTTGAGGGACTAAATTTATTGGCAGTTGTAAAAATCAGAATTAAATTTGTTTTTCTTATAAAACCAGGAGTAGATTAACATTACTTTATAATTTTTCGGAACTAAAGTATCAAGTATTCTATTATTGCATCCATTTAAAGGAAATTGAAAGCAATAACAGTGTACATCATGTTCAACTCTTAACTAGTGATAATGACTCCTTTAATTCTCACAAAGATGGAAAGTAAAGTCGTAGACTTTTATATACATGTATGTGCGTGCTTTCAAACTATGTTTTCAATTTTTTAAGTCAATCACTTCAGAAGTACCAGATGGTTTATGACTACAGCCCTCTTAAATTTATTAAAATGGAACACTTCGGTGAAATAAAACTAAATTTTATATCATTAGAGCATTAGCTATTAACGTAATTTTATATATAATATATTTCATCACTACAATAAATGAGATATTAAAACTTCTATCTTGCATACCTGACCTTGTTGACTGGTCGATCCCTCATCAAGTTTGGTCCCAGCTAGCAGTGAAGGGGGCCCAGTTTGAATGTCAGGCTTTCCTGAGACTTGTGCAACATTCAATTCCGCAGAAACACAAGAAACTGAATCAAACTGATCCTGCCTGGCACTGTTTTCAATCTCATTCAATTCAAACCCCCAGAGTGCTGCAAAGTCTTTAGCAGAAGGGCTACCTATGAAACTTCTGATAGCTCGTTTCTGATGTGATAAAGAAACATTGTGCAACTTTTGATCACAGTCTCGGCAGATTAACATTTTGTGGTCCAAACATAGAACATAAGCAACATAGTGTCCACATGAGTTACACACGAGGTTCCGAAGGTGCCGGCCGGACAAAGCATTTGCCAAATGCACCTTCGCATCACAGGATAGACAAAGATACGCTGAATCAGCCTTACAGTAAACGAGTGGCCTCGGGGCCGTGCAGAACTCACAAACCTTCTCCATTTCCTTAATCTTCAATTCCAAGCATGAAAAAGGCTCTGAATTTATAAAACCTCATACTGTATACACAGCAATTTGAATAAAGAAGATCCAGATATCAGCTCCGCTGGTCCATACAAGGTTGCAGGGTCCTTTTCTGCAAAAGGCAATTTCGTCTTACATCAGTTGTTGCCCTGTGTAGGTTTACAAACAGTAAAGAAAATCACACAGGGTCAATAGAATTTAAAGCTGAACAAAAAAAAAAAGGCAACTGCAGAATAGCTTCACATCAAATGCAGTTATACCTGTGAAACCATAAGAAAACTATTAGGAATGATAAAACAGTCCTTTGAGAAAATAAAAAAGGAAAATAGTTTATTTTCAATACACCAGAAAATATAAAAAAATAAAATAAAAAAATGAAGCCCCCTATTCATAAATCATGATAGATACCAATAATCAGAAATCAAAATAGATATAACATTTGAAGTGATTATTAAAAAGAATAACAAATTCAATTCGTAATTGAATAACGGTGATACTGACAATGAATATACTATTCACTGAATATACTATTACAGATAGAAAAAAGCGATTCAAATGTCCATGTCTTACCTGTTGGTCCAAATTGATTAGAAATCCAAAAGAATCATTTCAAAACTCCATAATTTACCCAGACGACTAATAACTCCAGAAGAACTTGTAATAACATGATAGTTGAAATCATTCATAGCTCACCACTCTATCCTCCCAAAACAGTAGCAAAAATTATAACAGAAATGAATGAAGATAAGAAAACCACCACAAACAAACAAAAAAAGTGAAAAGAAAGTAAAAAGCATGCAGAATAGTGGATGCAACAATGAACAAGAAATCCGAGAGAAGCAAGGAGGGTTGACTTTGAGAAGGACTTGGAAAAGTGAAAAGGAAGTAAGAGATTTTACCTAGGACTGTTTCCCAATACAATAAAGTCGAAGAGAGCAGAGAGAAAAAGCAGCGAAAAGTGTGGAAAAAGAGAGAGAGAGGAGTTATGAATTTTGGAAAGTGTTGTGAATTGTTGTTGTGAAGTTGATTGTGAAGAAGAAGAAGAAAGGGAAGGAAGCATGAGTCATGCGTTGTTGCAGCTTTTACCCAATCGGGAGAAGTGACGTGTACAGTGGAGAGAGGGAACTTTCCAGCATGGAAGAGCGATGTGGTGAGGTGGGGTCCATGGAAGACGTTATCCAATTTATAGTGCATGTGAATGTGGTGGTTACGTAATCCCAAAGGTTAGCCGCGTTGGGCCAATCGAAACTCGCCTAACGGGATGGGCCGGACCGGTGGCCCAGCCACCCTGGGCCCACGCTCTCGTGTCTCACCTGTCACTAACTTTTCACTCCATTTAATCCACTACAAACAAAAGTACTGTACTGTATAACTCTTTTCAAATCTTTTTATCATACTTTTTTGTTCTATTACATCATTTTTCTAATGTATTTATTTTTTTCAAACTAAAATTCTATTATTCTGTAGAATGATTATTCTGTTTATTACACAAATGGGAAGATAATGGAGAAAAATTAAAAGTAGCGTTATGGTGAGATTCACAGTGCATACAATAAATGTTCACTCATGTCAACATTATGATTTCAGATAAAGCCTGCCATATACTTACCACATTGAATTCAATGACAACATCCCTTCAAAAGAAAAAAAAGGTTATTCATGTGAGTTTTATATTACTAGGTTTAAATAATCCTTTTCTTTTTGCTTTTGGTTTTGGTAAAAGATATTGTTTGATGTTGGCTTCTTTCTGTTAGAATTTTTTTCAATTTAGTTTTTTTTTTTAAACTTTGCTTCGTTTGTTTGAATGTGACGGAGTAGATGAGTGACTGTTGATAAGAGAGTATGTGAAGAGAAAAAAAAGTTCATGATAGCTTGTGTTGTTAATATAATAAATGGTTCTACAAGGATGGATTATAAAATGAATGGTTTTTTATTATTATAATAATAGTAATTAATATAAAATTATTAATAACATGTAAAAGTATTTTTATTTCATTTATTTCCTTCCAATTAAACCGGCTTTTCTCCATTTATTTCTTATCTACTTATCTTCTCTTTTTTTATCGTCCCTAACAAAGACCATTAGTTACTTCCTTAGAATGGAATGAAAAAAATATAACAAGACCAAACAACAAAAGAAAAAAAGAAAAAGATACCCCTAAATAATAAGAATTGAAAAAATTATTCAATTTTTATATTTTTAAAATTACTTGCTATATCAATAAATATAAACATTTCTTAATTTCTTAAGTCTCGTATTTCTTTTGTTTGAGTATTATTAAGATGTTAAATTTATTTATTTTATTCTATAAAGTATTAAAACTATAGAAAAATAGAAGACATTGTTTTTCGGAGATATACGGTACAAAAATAAAACTTCACGTGAATAAAATAATGATATCATAAATAACTAACTCTGAAAATCATAATTGATTCAAATTTATTTGATTATTTTTAAACATTATAGAAATGTTTTCTAAAAATCAAACAATCACGTTGTATTTTTCCTCAAACTTTAATTGTGTATTATATCAATTTGTATAATGAAATGCGTGTCATACTTTTGCACTAGTAAAATATTTTTCAATTCCGAAAAAGAAAAGGTTACACTTTTACATTTGCACTGAAACAATTTTTTGAAAAAAAAAATATTTTTTATAATGTTCTTCAAAAAGTTAATCATGGAAAGAAGTATTCCGAAACAAATGTTAATTAGTATAATTTAGAGATGGGATAAGGTGTGGGACCAAAAATTAAAGAAAATGGTGAAATTTGAAAATTGGGAATGCAAGTTGGGTGAAGAAGACAACATTTTACATGTGCGCGTGGCTGACAATAGTGGAATCTGGACCCAAATTGGATTTTGTATTGCAAGCGTTGCTATTATTGGGCCTACAAATTTAGGCTTTCATAACCAATTTTCTTCAAGGAGAACTGATTTTAAATAGGATTAAATATATCCTTGAATATTTTCAAGGAAAAAAAATAATGAGTTTTTTTAATCTAAATTAGATTATATATAAGTCAATTTTTTTAAAAAAAGTTATATAACTTATCTAAATTTTTATGTAAACTAATTTTGATTTATAGAAAATTTTCTTCCTACTTTTCTCTTTTTGAAAACATTTAAAGCAAGTTTGTACATCTTTTCCAATTATATAGTTATTTTTCCTTTTATTGTCCATTGGCATTCGACATCTTCCATAAAAGGTTATAACATGCGTTCTTAATTTATTTTTTATCGGTTCTATTGTGTTTTACATTGTTTCATTTAATTTTTAAGACTCAGTGTCTATTTTTCCTTCGAATGCAAGGTTTTATAAATTTTTTTGAAATGTTATCTCCGCTTCAACCTAAAATATTTATTTTTAAATTTTTATTATTTATTTTTGTGAATGGTTTTTTTTTTTTTTTTTTTTTTTTTATTTTAAATTTTTTTTTTTTTTTTTTCATTGGCTTTCGTATTTCCTCAGTAGACAATTTGTTATACTTATCCTATTTTTTGACCTCTTTTTTTATTTTCCGGGAAGAAAGCTGCCTATTTTTACATCTAGGATTTACATATATAACATATATCACTGTCA
>Ga0123340_1000853_pt1 | contig 23105 bp, 14 predicted proteins | sample SirMexnodulemix_FD_89961 | JGI IMG/M metagenome (GOLD analysis project Ga0123340, IMG submission 89961) | Root nodule microbial communities of legume samples collected from Mexico - Siratro Mexico nodule mix | ecosystem: Host-associated > Plants > Roots > Nodule | place: Mexico: Nepantla...
TAAATTTTAATCAATATGATATTCTTGAATAAAATAAGAGATGTGAAAATAATTTAATTAAAATATACGTGAATGTTTATTTTAGAAATTAGAAAAAAAAATATAAATTTCATTTGATTAATTAAGGAAGTGACTAGATGGGTATAAAGATGATGCCCAATATAGGAACGCTGAATTCCTGCTCTATCTCCATCTCCACTATTAGATGGAGATTTTTCTTTGGTCAGTTTTAGTTTCGTATTTTGAAAGGAATTTATGAAGTCCATCTAAGTTGAAATTTATTAAAACCGCCAATTTTTGTTGGTAGGGGCTAGGTTGGAGACCTCGGCATGTCTCTCCCACCTTAGGCAAAAAAGGATCATCCTCATATTTATTAGAAGTTGACTTTTTTTCCACTTTTCTTTTTCTAATTTCATCTCCTTTTTTCCAATTTGTCCCTCCGCCCCTTCACCTTCTCGCATAGTCTTCTCTGAAATCTGAAATCGTAGTCTCATCTCCTTGATGCCATGGCCAATACCATGCCGTACACCAGCGCCACCCACCACCAACGTTGTCGTAGACCTTCTCTCCGTTCACGCCTCCGAACCCAACTACAACTCCAAACTAATGCTCCCCTAAGCCAAACTCGATAGGGGTTTCAACAGGGGGTGGTTCACATGAGATGGAAGTGGTTCGCGGTAGGAGGTCACAGCTGCAAGGTGACAGGGTGGTTCACGGCGGGGTGGGTTGCGATGGAGAGAAGTCAATAAGGGAAAAAAACAACTGTCGTCAGAAATCGCCGCGAAGACGGGGCAGAGTGGTTGCTGTAGCTGTTTATGAAGTTCAAAATGTTTTGGCTGAACAAGGAAGTCAGGGATAACCAGAAAAAGTGAAATAAAAAAATAAAGAAAATGAAAATTAACCTAAGCCGTTGATTAAAAGAAAAGATATCCAATGACTATAAAACTATTTTCCACGTGGGAGAGATGCCAAGGTCTCCCTTTGAAATAGGGGAATAGAGTCAATAAATGAGAATTGAAACCATCATAATTGGTTGTTTCCAATGAACTTTAACTCATAAATTTCCAATACATTAAATCATAAGAAACTAGCTATAACTCGGAGTCTTTAATGTAACAAACTACCCTGAAGACCTTCTCTTTCCTGCTGTTTTATTGATAAAACAATTTAAATATTAATCATTACATCCAATGGCTACAACATATGAACCAATATCAACTACCTATGAAGAGGACGGGGTGGGGGGAACTGTACATGATTGGTCACTATACATTGCAGAGATCATGCAATGGTTGTGTGCTAAAACTTAATAACAATTTTGGCTTTTCGGCTGCTTGTTTGTTCGTCTTCCCCCAAGTCTACTCATTAACATTGAATCTTGGAGAGTATATATGAAAACTCAAAATACAGGTACATAGGATTGACCTTTTTTGTTGGCAAACCTAATTTATGATTGCAAACAGCCAGCTTTTGCTAGACCAACAATATTTTATATCTATACCGAGTCCATGCAGCAACACTGCTATATTGAACTCACTGCTTGATCAATCGAAGCTCCCAGTTACCTTCACCATCAATCAACCGCAATTCCACTGAATGGAATGGTATTAAAGCAGGACGCTGAGGGCAGGAACAGATAGATATTTAGTTTTGATCACACTATTATGGCTAACATGCATGCTTAAGGTTAAGCAAGTTAATATGGTTTATCTATAACTAAAAAATAAAAAAAGGTGGGCACTGGGAAGGAAATGAGGCAAGTTTAGAAACACATCAGTGAATTCTCTTTATTCAGTAAATTTACCACGACAGTGCTTCTTTTTTTCTTTTTTTTCCAAATATACTTATAGAATCAACTTACTTGTGACGAAGTAACAACCGTGATTCCCATATCTTTCGCAAGTCCATATAGATGTTCTTCGACATCAACACTAGTTGCACTGCCAACATGATTTTTCTCAGAATATTAAACAAGATTTACAATGAATAAGAAGCAACAATTTCTCTGAAAAGGAAAGGGGCAAACGCAAAGCATACATACTTGGTGCACTCGTCAAGGATACCAAATTTGGGCTTGTGAAAGAACAAGCGTGCCTTACAGAACAGAACGAGCAACGTTAAAAACTCAGAGAATATAGCAAATTATAAAAATGTCTCCCTTCAAGGAATTTAAGTCTTTGAAGGACGTCTGTATGATACAAAAATATTTAAAAAATAGTGTCTAAAATTACAAGAGATTGGAGTCACATACCATCCCCAATCTTTGTTGTTCTCCAAGAGAAAGAATGTCTTCCCATTTTAAAGTGGCATCCCAGTTGCCTTCCTCCCTTTCTAGAAGATAATTCAATCGGACACACTCTAGGATAAATTTTAACCGTGAATCTAACAAAGTTCTGGTGTCAGCATGCTTTTCACCTGAATTAGCAAAAGTACAATTATCAGAAATAAAATGAAAACCCAAAATAAAGAAAATGCACTCTTAAAAACACTTCGAAAAGAGAACAAAGAAATTGTTATTGATCTGTAAATGGAAAAACAGCCCAGAGTAATTTTCCCCAAATACAAGGTAAGCGAAAGAGAATTTTTCAATAATATCAGCATGACTATCATTCTATTGCACTGCCACAACCTTAGAACTTATTCTCAGCTAGTGATGATGATTAATGAAAAGTGACAAAGTTGCATTGTTATAAACTTCAGCGAGTCAAATACTAAAAGGAGTAAGCAGTAGAGTTAAAAACAATATCCCTCTGTATAAGATAAAGCCTTGTTGCTGGCCACTATCCAATGGAGGACAGATTTCATTCGTGTGTTAACATAGTAATAGGAAGAAAGATTACTACACTATGTCTAGACTTCAAACTACACACTTTAACCATGGTAATAGTCCAACAATTATTGCACAGAAAATCGAAAAGGATTTACCAAATTGCTACATGCTAATGTACGGCCAGAAACTTCACTTTTACTAATAATAGAATTTTTAAGGCCTGCCGTGTTTCTTGCACCCAAGATATTTACCTTTTCCATACATTTTCAGTGCTTGAACCTCTGCTTCCTCACGGGAAAGGGGGTATATAATTTGATCCCTTAGGGTTCCCAAACATGTATATGGCCGTTGAGGAACATAAAAGATGCCACAACCGGATTCAGTCTCTTGATCCTCAACTTCAGATGGTTTAGAGAGTCTTCCACTGGCTATAGGCCAGAGTCCTCTAAGAACTCTGAAAATGGAACTTTTTCCACTTCCATTCGGACCTTTTAAAAATAAGATACATGTAAGACCAAAAATTAAATGACATTAACATTCCCTATTCTAAAGGGAAAAGCAAATAAAATAAAATCTAAATACCAACCAGTGACAAGTAGGCTTCTCCCACCCTCAATGTCGCATATTAACTCCCTAGCCAACATCTTTTGAGAAGGGGTTATGATATCAACTTTTGAGAAGGAAATGACATCAGTTGAATGAACATCCCTCACTGGAGGTATAGAACTAACACTCGTGAAATCCTCTGTACGGTACAAGGTAATTAGCACACATATGACTAGTAAAGAGAGTTACTGGCATAGAAAAAGATATTATTTGACATGATTGATTGTAAAACTAAAGGATAATTGATACCAGATTGTGCTGCATCCAGAAGTTCTTCAAGCTCAAAAATCCGGTTAATTCCACCAGAGAGCTCTACAAACTTTCTATGCAATTCCAGAATATCACCAAAAGCTAAAAAGCTTTGAGAAACAACAGATGCCAAAAACCTCAGTGCATGTGCTAGTTCACCTATTAGTATAGTACTGTCTGTGAGATAGGAGAGCAAGAACTATAAAGAGAGTAGATGACTCAATGCAAACATCTTACCCTGGGTGGTTATTGATGCACGGTCTCCTTTGTGTTCCATGGCATATAACAAGCTCAAGCCCCAAGTCACATTATGTGGAAGTTGCTTCGTGATAAAATCATCCAGGATACCAAATAGCCACTTCCTTTTTAAAAGGTACTTGGAGTGAGTGAGAAGCTCCCTGAATCTAGCCTCAACCATCTGCTCAGACATTAAGAGAGTATAATTTACAAAGGGCAATAACCATTGTTTTAATCCTGTTATTGAAACTAAAGTCATCCAGCCATCATCATAACAAAAGGAGCTAACGAAAAATAAATTTGATCTCTTCCTGTCAAACTGAATTCCAAGTCACACTTCCCCGACTTAGCCTAACATCGTGTAAAATTTGATCAAACACAAACATGTATATGATTTAGGGTATGCTAAATCAAGGAGATGATGAGAAAGGGGAAAGTTGAGAGGACTGAACATGGTGGGATGGGGGCTTTGATCTTACTCTCTGTGGCTTGGCTTGTTAAAGAGTCATGGTGATCCCAATCATAATGGTATGGTTGCTGCTTTATGACAAGGTAGACAAGTTGGTAGTTCCAGAAACAACCACCCCACTCAAAGTGATAACTCAACTGCCTTTTATTGCTTTTGAAAGGGTAAAAATACTTTCAAGAGACTTTCAAACAACAAAAGTGTCTAAACTTTGGATGGCGGATTGACACCTAGTTTCCTCCACATTATTATTGTGATAAGCATTGAGTTTCATTACATGTCCTCAAAAATGCACACACTTAAAGAAAATACATTCAATATTTGCTTTAGTTAGGATGCTCACAGCTTTTTCTCGAGCACCACCTCCAAAGAAAGCAACAGATTCAGCATGAGTACAAAGTCTTTCATGCATGAACCTAGAAAAGGATAAAGAGATACAGATCAGAGTAATACCACGGCACTAGTTGACCAGTACCTGGAATCTTAGCAGATAATAGTATTAGTTTACCTAAATGTTCCTTCAAGTTGTTGTTCTCTGCTCATCAAATCACCAAAATCTGGAGTAACAGTTCTTAGAAATCCCAGACCAAGTAACATGTAAGCATAGAGTATGGCAACTCCCCTCCGACCTGTTAACATCTTCATTCTCCAAGTGAACCTTTATAATAACAAAAGTACTTGGTAAGTAAATAAAAACAAAGAGAACGCATAAAACATGTTAATGCATCAAGTACTAGTAAAATACACTGTAGTAATATAGTAACTCTATTTTGCAAATGAAGTACTCACCATAAAATATCCACAGATGGCTTTACCATTCCAGTGACCAGTCCTGACAATTCTGTTGTTAACTTCTCCAAGTCTTGAGTTATCCTTTGATCAGCATCAATATTTTTGCTTGCCATGTGGAAGACCTACAAAGATATGCCACGTAATGTGAATTTGGAACCAAGCCCCAGCCGTCCACCATATGCAAAAATAGCTTAAAAGAAAGGTGAATAACATTCATATTATTCAAAATATAATGATAACAACACATCCCATATTTTTTGTTAGTGAAATTTAAACCTAGTCCACATTCCCAAACTAATGGCAATTTCGTATGTGACACCAGCACTAAGATTCCTGGGATTTCATCCCCTTGGAGTGTCAATTCCTGTGCTAATTAATTTTTATTAGGGTAAATGAAGGTTTAAAATAGGGAAACTAATAAAAACATCCTCAAAAAAACATATCCTGGCTAATAGACGCTGCATCTCCCACAAGTCCTTCACCGTTCCATTCACGAGAATCATTCTCACGCTATCGACTTTCTTCACCACCAACTGTTTCGCAATCCTTCGACACATCAAAGGCGCCAACTCCCATTATTGTTAACCTCGGAGTAAGGTTGGTCACCAACTTGGATCGTTGTTACAAGCGAAGAAGACATTGACACTCCTCTGCAAACCATTACGTAGGATCCAATTGGGTATGGGTAATAGGTTAGGAGATACATGCCCTTCACGATTCTTGAAGTGCACCCCACATGTTGGCTTGGAAGGCATAACAAACTTCGATGGGTTCCTCGGGCTACTTCCTCTTTCACCTATGCCAGGAAGTCACGATCAAAAGTGCCTACTGCCATGTTGGTCACCAATGTTCTGCTTGGTTCATTGTCGTAGGCACATTAAGACACATGCACTCCTTTGGAAACCATTCCAGAGGATCTGACTGCAATTGGATTGAGGCAGTATGGCGAGGAGAGCCACATCCTTCACTATTCGTAAAGCATACTGCACATGTTGGCTTCAAAGGCATAACAGCCTGTGGCGGTGGATGTGGGGTTGGCATTGTGAATGTCATCGATGCCACAGGATGCAGTTTACTTTGTGATCCTTCGAGAAGAATTTCGAACCAATGAACTTGCATTTGCAACTTTTTCGGAGAGAATTTGGTGCCAATTTCGAACGCGCCTTTCCAACAGCTGGGAATGAGGTTAAAGTTCAAATCAAAAAAGTAGCAATGCTCTAGCCAGATGCTGGTGCCAAAGACTTTGATGATGACGTTAGAGCCACAGACAGATTCGGACCAAAGGCCTTGCTAGTTGCGATGACTGAGGAATTACAAGTGGTGCAACAAGGTCAAAGTTGCCGAGGATAGTGGTGGCAAGAGAGGGAGTCAGTTTTTCCGTCCACCATCATAAACATCGACCACAAAAATATGTTTGTTTTATTGGAACTAAACTAATATATGTTTATGTTTTATTGGAACTAAACTAATATGAATTTCTTTTCCGATTTTTATTGAATTCCTTATTTACCCTTTTTATTATCCCATATTTTACGAGAATATGATTGTGGTTAAATGTAATTAGCTACCCCCGTCCAATCACCAATACTCGTCCTATAAGCCTTTTCCCTCTTAAAAGTTGCCAACTTGCCATGTTTGTATTAGAAGGTAAATGTTGTTATTAACACAATTGTTAAAGACAACGTGGGAACTATGAAGAGGCCAGGGAACAAAATGAAAAATTATGTCAAATTTGAAGGGAAAATAATAGAATGCAATGATAGCCACGAGATTTGAGATACAAAATTATTTCAATGAAAGGTTCCAAATATAACAATAAAACAGTTTGTGACTGCTGTTTATCAGAAATTACTATTTATTCAAACATAGATATAGACACAAACAACATTACAGTCTTCAAAAAATTAAATTAATGAAGCTGAGAAATGAATGAATTCACCTTGTAAAATCCATTGTTTCTTAAGTAGTTCTCGAGTAGATGTTGTGTTAAACGAATTCGCCCCCCAAGGGCAAGCCTCGCAGTCAAGTGTCTGTGGAATAAGCACAACATAACTATATCATATTTTTCATATTTTAAGTGATATTGTTAATATACAGATAATAGAATGTAGAAATCAATGGTAAATGGTAATATGTGAACAAGTACCATCCCAGTCACAAACTGACAATCATACCTAATTCCAAACCCTCCCCTCAAAAACAAATATTAATTCATGGAATGAACAATTTAAACATAAGTCCTTATAGGTGGACTTTAGCAAAGTTGTTTCATGTAATGTGAATGCTAACAACCTTATAGAAGGTGCAATGAAAGAAGATGCAGCACTTTGGAGAACACTTGTACCAATTAATCGAATAAAGGAAACTTTATCCTGCTCCAAAACAAGCTTCACAGTAGTACCTGAGAACACAAATACCCAGGAACGTTATACATATGATCTCTTAATAACGAAAAGTCAGAGATAGCAAAATACCATTCAGTGAGGCAATACGATCTGACACCCATGTCCTTGAAACAACAAGAAAAACAACAGCAAGTAGTCGTGCTCCTTGTTTATCAAATAAGGTGGGCACCTGAAAGCATGTGATAAACATAAGAAAAATGCACCTATGATTAACCAATGTGCAAAACACATCATTTCAGAAGGATGTTTGCTCACAGTAAATCATCAAGGATGATAGTGCACACAGAATTACTGTTTAGTTTCATTTGTTTTACCATGTTAGACACTTGAATCTAAATGCATCACTGATGTACTAGCCAAACATCTTTTCATAGTAAGTCATCAACAAGATAGCAAACAAATGAACACAATCAATTTGGGAGATATACAATTCAATATGTGGTGATCATAGGTTGAAAGTTCATATTCTTCTATCATTGATAAACAATTTGTTGGACAGTACTCAATACAGTTGCCACAAAATATACATATTCCACAATCAACACTGTAATTAAGCAGCCATTCTTTTGAATATAGTTTTTAGTTTTCAATCAACAACAGTCAGATGTATAGGCATACAGAAACACATAATTCACAGTGCCATTCAGATGCTTCAGGGTTTTGGACAGGGAAAAATGAAAAGAGAACTAAAGCTAACAATGTATTACAAGATTGAGCAAGACATTGCAATGCCCACGCCTCTTCATTTATACTGATAGTTAGGTTAATACTAGTGTTATAAAAACAAGCCCAAATAGGAATGGCAGTAAAACTCATATCTATCCTTGTCCCCTTCCACAAAATAAAAACTCATACATATGTCTATACCCAATGCTTGACGGGAATGAAATTTGTGTCTCATTCCATCCTTGTTAGACAAGGAGTTTACCTGTACCCGTGCCTATACTTGCTCAAACAATAAAAAATAAAACATAAAAAAATGATATTATAAAAAATTTAATGTAAAAAAAAGAACACATAAATCTTTTCTTGAATGTCAAATAGCAATGAAGAAATTATAATTGCATAAATTTCAAAATAAAGTAAAGAAACTAAGGTTGTTTTAATAATTTAAAATAGGGATAGAGACGGGCAAGTATGTACATACCCATGCCCATATATGATTTAAAAAATCAGGTATTACCATACTCATACCATGCCTGGTTAATTCGGGTATTCTTCAACAACATTGGGACAAGTTCAGACAATACCCACAGAAACAAGTATATTTCTCATCCCTAAGCCCAACCACATTGGCCTCTTGCATAAGGGTGTTTTTGTTATGGACCTCCACTAAACAGCTTAAAAAAAAAGAACACATAATTATCTTTTCTTAAATGTCAAATAGCAGTGAAGAAATTATAATTGCATAAATTTCAAAATAAAGTAAAGAAACTAAGGTTGTTTTAATAATTTAAAATGGGGATAGGGACGGGCAAGTATGTACATACCCATGCCATATATGATTTAAAAAATCAGGTATTACCATACTGATACCATGCCTGGTTAATTCGGGTATTCTTCAACAACATTGGGACAAGTTCAGACAATACCGACAGATACAAGTGTATTTCTCATCCCTAAGCCCAACCACATTGGGCTCTTGCATAAGGGTGTTCCTGTTATGGACCTCCACTAAACAGCTTAATAGGCTTTTGGAAGAGTTCATCTTTAACAAAATTCTTGGATAAGCCGAGTCAGATTGTTAGAGATTTTTGGCCCCTGTACAATTAATAGAATAAAGTTGCTATCTGTGAATTGGAAGGTAATCATCCCCCCTTTTCAGTATTGAAGCTACTTGTTAACGACAACTATGTATTCAGTTATCCAGACATTTAAACAATTCTATTACTATGTATCAAAGCCAATAGTTAAATCTTCCAAGCATAAAACACCTTCAGCAGGCCCCACCATCATATTCCTGAACCTTAAAGATCATTCAATTTTAGCAAGTCAGCCTGATCTTAAGATAACTCGTCATTCAATCTTATTACCATTGTTAGTCAAACGTAAGACTTGCCTTAAAACTGAATTGGTTGACTAGACATCCTGATTTTCCATAACTTCACTATCCTAGTCATATAGTTGAAAGAATTGTAATTGCATCCATTTGCAACTAACAAAAGTCTAAAAATAAACTGCAAGCCAACCTACGTAACAATGTCTCTATCAATCAGCAGCACACTAGCAATGCAGGTTGCAGAGATTTATTTAGAACTTGAGTACATTAAATTGACTGAAAAGATATAAGCAGAGATATTTAGACTAATAAATTTGTAATTAACAGCGTAATCTCAACACTAAAGATTTTCAAAAATGACATATTCAAAAGCATATACAATTATTCAATATGATGGTAAAAATGTTCACTTACAAAAGAAAAAAAATCTTCCGAGTGCATATCTACCCAAGATACTTACCAATACTTTGCACATGGCAGCTACTCTCATTGGTAATGCCCTTGAATTACCACAAAGTTGAGGAACAGCAGATGAAGTAGTATGTTTAACAGATGGAGACGATGCTATCACTTCCGTAATATATGATTGTGCTTTTGAATTCGAGAATGCAGAATCCTAGGCATAGAAAAAAAAAACAAAAAATAGAAAATTCTTCATTATCAATTTAAGATAATAACAGTGAAGATACCAAAAAAACAAGAATCATAAAATATATAAACCTTTTTATTCATGGCAAATGCTCTTTGAACTGTCTTGGCATCACTCTGTCTTTTTGTCTCCGATCCCTTCATTGTATTATTTTGTAATTCAGTAGAAGAGTCCTCACTGCAGTTAAATTTGAATCTTACAATTAATGACAGTGTCAAAGGAAACCCTACTAAGCGCACAATCAATTTCCAACCTTCTATGATGAACACTCCAGCCTCCCTCACCATCTAAGGACAAAACCACATCATGGAATGCAACTAATGCTGGACGATGTGATATGGTAATACATGATGTACCCATAGCCAGAACTTTAGCACAAAATCGTTCTTCCATATCAGTTGTGACAGCACTTGTGCACTCATCAAGAATGGCAAATTTAGGCTTATGGTAGAAAAGTCTAGCCATGCCTAATCTTTGTTGCTCACCCAATGAAAGCTCATCACCCCAGTTAACCTCTTTTTCAGGTGGATACCGATCCAATAGATACTCAAGATCAACCTTGAATACATGTACAAACAATTCAGATGAATAATAATTATTAAAATGACATAAGTATTATGTACTAAACATTAATGTGGCACTGCAAAGAAGTAGGGTTATATGAATTTCACATTTTTCAATAGCTCCACCATCCCGCCATCTGTAAGTGGCTCAACCTCTTGATCAGCGGTAAGAGGGTAAATTAACTGATCACGTAGTGTTCCTACAGCAGTATATGGTCTTTGAGGCACATAAAAGATTTCTTTATTAAGATCAGATCCTACTCCTGGTTTCACAATATGTCCAGATACCAAGGGCCAAAGACCTCCTAAAACCCGGAATAATGAGCTCTTTCCACTTCCATTTGGACCTTCAGCAGTATAATTGTTATCACGTGTCAAAAACAATTAACCATTCGATACTTTCAGATTGTCAAATAAAAGCCAAACAGACAAGCATCATATCAATTTTGGTTTTACTTAATTGACTTCAAAATATATAATTTTCCATCCCCATCAAATCTACATGCTCACCAGAGTATAATGACCAGCCAGGACTGAACAGTGAAACTATTTACTATTTTGGTGTTAGTTTATATTATTTTTCTTGGACAGATGGATTGAGCTAGTCCATACATTACAACTGGTGATTTGCTCAATCTGTAAACAAAACATGGTTTGAGATGCAGAAGTGGTTCAACAATATTGCCACAAGATGCATCAAGGGAATTGAGATTCGAAAACAGCTGCATAGTATCAGTGGGCATTGGCTACAAATGCACTAATCAATTACATTACAATTAATATTATTTTTTTTTATTTGATAGATGCGTATAAAGTTAATCATCAATGCAAAAACTTTTACAAAAGACTAAAACTAAGCAACATTTATGAAAGCAGTCACCTTAATTAAATCAGTAGATAATCAAGGTGGCAAATAATATTTCTGCAAGTTTACAATTAATTTTAGCTTCAAATCTGTCAGTTGTATGGCCTTGTTTGATTTTTAAATTCAAAATTAACATAGTCCTAAAATAACAAGAATAACCTAGAAGACAGCAGTTAGAAAATTCAGCAATCTAGTAATGATCAACAGCTACTGGTAACCTCTATGAAGCTGCTAAAGAAAAGTAACAAGTACCACAAGGTGGTGGCTGAGGTGAATTTCCAGGAGAATGCACAAGGGTAAAAGTGGGTTATAGATGAGAACAGGTAAAAACAATGCTCGTGGGTTATACTCTCAGAACAATTTCCAACCAACTAGTACCAAGCCTTATCCCAATAAAAGGGAATACTCAGTTTTTATTTCCAACTAGTCTACATTTAACAAGAATTTACAATGGCACCGACAGATATTGCATAAAACACTGTTAAGAAACAATATAGCTTGATTATAATGTACCTTTAATGCAGAACCTGGTTGGATGCATTAATCTAGGCACTTGCCAAAAAAAACGGCAAAGGAAACAAGCCAAAAGTTTCATCTATATTAAATTTGGAGTCAATAATGCACAACCCTTGCCATATTTGCAGTCATACGGATACTATAAATGCATGTAAAAAAATTAAGCCCCAGAAATGCCTGAATAATTAACCCCCACCACCCAAATCAGATAGATACGTAAGAGAATGATTATTGCAACAAAAAAAAAGAAGGGATATTGAAGTAACATCTATTAACCACCCAAAAAATGTAAAATTAGAAACAACCACCAAGCAGAGAGTTCATACCTGTAATCAAAAGATTTGATCCTGACTCAACCTTAAGAGTTAGATCATCCACCAATACATTACCATTGGGGGTCACAACCTGAATTTTGGGAGCAACATCTCAATCAAGATATGAAAAACATAAAGAGAAGTAAAGGTTTATAAATAGTTCAGCAGAGTTCACTAGCCTTGACACCATAAAATCCGACGTAGTTAGCTTCACTTATGCAATTTCTACTTCCTTGTCTTTGCAGTGAAAATTTCTCATTCTCGAGACTTAACTCCCTTGATATGGCCATTAACTCGTGAATACGATCAGCATAACCACTGTAAAACATACAAATGACTAGAATATATATACAAACAATATGAATCCTAGAAAGGCATGTTCTCTAATATCAACTTCTAAGGCACAAATGACCAATCAAATATACCTGAGTCGGTTGAGCCGTCTTGCACTAATAGAAAGAGTTCCAAGAGATTGAAAAAGGGAAATAATGACACTAGTATGATATCTTAGATTGCTTAGCATCTCTGCACGCCCTAAAGTTGAACTGTCAGGCCTTAGATGGCCAGAAAAGAAAGGTTCAATAATCAAAATAACAGCAACAGTAGCACCAAGGTACTTCAATAAAAAATCCTGAATCATGCCAAACCACCAATGGTCATGTAGCACTCTCTTAATGTGTCTATATAAGGTCCTAAACTTCTGCTGAATATGAGCTTCTTCTCTCGTCTCTCCACCATAAAATGCTATACTTTCTGAGTGAGTCCTTAATCGTGAGTGAAGCTGCCGGTACTCTCCTTCCAATTCCTGCTCTCTGGACATAAGTTTACCAAATGCAGGAGAAAAGTTTCTGATTGCAGCCCCAGCTCCAAGTACGTAGGCCTACAGAGGAAACAAAATTTATTGAAAAGACAACCACAGAACTTAGCATTACATCAAACAGGTCCAAGCCATCAGAAACTCAACAAAAAATTATGAACTATAGAGGCCAGTGACAAATCTGTGAAACAGTAAACTTTAACCAGATTTACCAATATCCAGAAGATATATTTAGGGCTTGCATATGAACAAAGCCGCCAAGAGTATAGCAGTCCATCAGTCACCGCAGTTAGGTCATTCTGTATAATCTCACTCAACTCTGAACAGAACCTAGGAACATCACTGGCAATTCTTTGCTCTGGATTAGTTATCCGACCATCAACATGTGATATTTTGTAATACACCATGTTCTGAAATAAAAGTAAATTTAAACACAAAGTTCACGTAAAAACTAAGTAGAACACTGTAACAGTTTCATTAAAGAGGCATGGCAATTACCAAAATATATTGATTTTTGCATGGCTACTTGCAATTAAAAAGGAAAAGACTATTTGATTCTGGATAGTTACTCTTATTTTGGGAAAAGATCAAACAATTGTTCAAAGCACCAGGGGGGCTAGCTTAATACTTTTTCTTTCACAACAATTAACTTGCACATAATACAAGATGTAGTAAACAATCTGAATGGTCTAGTCAGGACATGTCTGAGATCCAAAAGCAACGCCCAAACCAAAAACAACTGAACCACAAGGCCCCTTTCCCCTTTTTCTTACTTGATTTTAGAAAGCCCTGTACCCAGCAGGTTAAGAGTTTGTAAACAACAAATATTCTCCTCTTTAAGCAGTATATGGAATTAAGGACACGACAGAACTTAAGGCTAACAGGAAAATTCTGGAAACATTACAAATTGAACTTCCATACACCTAAAATAAAGAAGAAAAAACGGACTTGAGCTATATACAGGTTAAAACTACCCAGAAAATTTGTAGCAAGAAGGAGGAATGCACAAATAGATGACAAGCTCAATACAGACAATAAAAAATATATAGTTTCTATCTACATACAATTCAACAATATCTACCTTAAAATAGTGAGAATGGATAAGTTTAGTCAATATTTTCCTGAAGTGCAGACTCAAAGTCCCAGTAATGTACTTTGATGTAGACTGCATAGTTGATGAGAGGAAACACAAAACAATATTCTCTGTAATTAGCCGCAAAAACATCGGCACACGACGAAGAAAAGCAGCACGAAATAGGAAGCCTTGTACTTTTGCTAGCCTGTTGCTCAAAGTGGTTCGCAGCACCTGCAAATAAAATTCAAATGTTATCAGCTTTATTGTTATCTCTGGTGAATCAACCAACACATTTGCAAATCTGATATTCATTGGTTTGTTTCATACAAACTTGAACAGTCTATTTTGGCCTTCATATTCAAATAAAAGATTCCATCTCATTTTTCTCATTCAAATAAAGGATGCACAATAATAAAGTCAAATTGTATTTAAGAACAGAACCAAGACCACAGCTATAGTTAGTCTTATAATTAATAATATACAAGTCTGATATTCTACCTTCTAAACCACACAGAAACTAGAGGGATTTGAGAGGTACCTGGTTTTTCGTGAAGTGAAAGAGTTTCAATCTAATTAATAATCATGGTGACAGAATCCAAGAGAATTATAAAATTAGAAGAGACTGATTCAGAGCATTACATCTTTGTATAACAGAACTATCAAGTAAAAAACAAAGATACCAAAAGGCAGTTAACCAGGCCAAAAAACAAAGTTTTTTTAATCAATCTTTGTGCACCAAAACAGGAAATGCATTATTACAAGCTTAGCCTAAGAAGAGAAAAATGACTAGAAACTTAAACCCAATGAACTATTAAGAAAAGAAATGGAAAGTTTTAGTGATTAAGCAACAAATGACGAAAAGATGGAGGAGTTATTTCTGCACTGAATGAGGCTTGGCGTTTTTAAAGGAAGTGTTAAAGAAGATGGCCTTTGATAAAGCAATTCAACCGAATAATATACTATCAACCGAAGTTTAGAACTGTCGTTTTAATTTTATTTTATTTTCTGGTTCAAAATTGTTTATGGGAGAAACTTGCCTTATGCGAATGAACACTTAAACAAGAACAAACTAGACTACCATATGATTGATAATGATCATATTTTGTAAAGAGAAATTAATCATTTCACATTAATGCATAATAAAATGAGTAGAAGATTACTACAATCTGCTAAAAGATACTTGTGATCATAGCTAAAAAAACAAAATTCCATACCTTTCCCTCCTCCATGTTAGAACACACTCTTTCCCATATAAATGTCTCAAAAATTACATCCTATCATATCTTACAATTTATATTGAAATGGTTCTTTTAATTTTTTGTGAAAAAATAAGAATCATATTTTGTATGGTTAAGTCATATCTAGCTAAGGCAAGTTGTATTTCAACATATCAGCCAGTAAAACGTTAAGAAAAAAAAAAAAAACAGAAGATACTCAATGGATGTGTACTGCACATTGTACATGTACCAGATATGCATATACAATACTAGTACTTGACCAATTCTAGAGTATTTGGGGCTTCATAGTTTGATTATTGTTTGTAGCATTCTTTATATACCTTCTCTTGATAAAGCCTATTTAGATATTTCAAAAAACTATAACCCTCTGCATCCAATTAATCCTTTTCCAATATCTAAAATATAGAGAGCACTTTCCTGCATACCATTTTATGCATTACACCTTCAGTAGTTTCTATGAACCAAAAAGCTCCCCCGTCCCCTCCAAAGCGGAGAAGAAAAACCTAAAACTGTCTTTGTCAATTCATAAGCATATTGTGTGTTGTCTTGTCTTGCTGTAAATAAGGGATTATTAGGATAAAAATATCCTTATAATCCACACATTCATTTGAGCAGATTTTATTTCCTTTCTTAAGAGAATGTCATTGGTACAGATAGAGGACTTGAGAGTGTAATTATCATCATTGTAATTAATTAAATATTTATTTTCTCCCTCTTATTATTCAAGTGTCTTCATGACATTTCAAAGCATGACATCTCAAAGCATGACATTTCAAAGCAATGTCTTTATGCCAGTGTATGTTAGCATAAGCTGTTTAGTTATATGTTTTACTTTTAAAATAACTACTAAATAAGAAAATCATCACATCCAATCATATAATGAACAGAAAAAATAAACAAACATTTTCCAGTGCAGTCACAGTTCCTAGTCCAACAGGTACGAAATTCCATTATATACAAAACACAGAGTTCAGTCTCTCATGATGATGCATTCCAGCTGTTGAACCATATTTGCTGATTAAAGATATGCATCACATGATATGTTCACAATGATGTTCCCAAAGTCGGGCATTTAATATCAAAGATAAGTTGACAAAACAAAATATCACAACAAATACATGAATACATCATGCCATTTTGCATTGAAATCTTAAAGATAATCACAAAACATAATTATCCATAAAAAAAATAGACTTACCACTATACAAACTAAAGCTAAAAGGTTCTTGGCACCTAATTGGCCCATCTCGGATAAAAGAATTGCAGCAAGGACTTGAAGTGACTTCAACCCTCCTTTTTTCTGTTTATCTTTTTGTGCAGAAGTTCTTTTCGTAACCTCCTCCTTTGGGAGTTCTCCATCATTATTGTTCCCATCAGAATCACCTAATAAAGCATGTCTATTAACTCTAATCCTTGAGTGCACATATGCTGCAGTTCCACCAGCAACTAAGATACCAGTTGCAACTAGCAGAGTTTTTCTGTTGTAAAGCACAAGGAAAATGATTCAACTAGATAATAATTTACATGCAAAACTAGTTCAACATTGTAATGATTTTATTAATACCACTCAACAAACAAAATAGTGTATAAATGATACTACTAATATGAAGATGCAAGGCTATAATCGAAGAGGATCAGATTAAGTGTAAGATAGCAAAGTTAGCCTCAAGAATAATATATCATTATTTCATGTAAAAGCAATCAAGTACAACATACATTACATTTCAAGGAGCAGGACCTTAGAGAAATAAATTATAAATGATAAGACAATAAAGAATGAAGAAATTTCTTACCAATTGTTCTATCAAGACAAGCTTTGTTGTTTTCCTGATCCCTATTTATTCTAATGATAAGCCTTTAAGCATATGTTTCACGTGCAAAATAATACCCAAAGAGTGCAAGTTTCAGGGTCAACCAATTTTACTTACAATGGAATTTTTTTGATAATTACCAATTTCTACTTAATAGTACATGTTTCTAAGGACTTAAACCCATATGGTACATGTTTCACGTCGAAAATACTACCCAAAGAGTGCAAGTTTCTGGGTCAACCAATTTTACTTACAATGGAATTTTTTTATAATTACCAATTTCTACACAATAGTACATGTTTCTAAGGACTTAAACCCATATAGAATTAGAAGTCTTGAGATTCTACCATAGGGATTCTGACGTAGCACGACCATTGTCTAATCCTATACATTCAGCATTTTTTTATCAAAGGCAATTAGTATTGGGCATTGTTGCAACGGTTTTAAATTACAGTTGCAATTAGCCAATTACAATTTCGAAAAAACCTTTATATTGCACAAAATTGTAGATAAATGCAGGCAATCTAGAAGCAACTAGGGTCACAGTGCGGTTATAAAAAATCATAAACTTTGACGTTACAACTGTAATTACAGTTTCAGACCTTACTGTAAAACCTCAGCAACTCCTTAATGGGTTAAAATTTTGAGCTTTGAGCGTTATGTATTCTATTTCTGATTATGAAAATGAGATGGAATATTCCCCTTGAGCATAAAACAAAGTTTAGTTTTAGATGCACTATGAAAAGATTAAATTAAAATAGCTGATAAAAGGATAAACTCTATGCAGTAGCTCAATGGGCAAACAAATTAAGCTGCAAGTCACTGTCAACGCCAGAGTGAACTTACTCATCACCAAAAAAACATTCAAAGAAAAAGTTAATATACCTCCTCGAAGCCAGAAAACCCTGGCCATTCTTGGTTAGTTGGAAGAGTTGAAGGGAAGACATGGCAAAAGATCAACCTCTCTTTTACCAACAAATAAACTCGTCGCAATTGCTCCTCGTACCTTGGGGAGCAACAAAATCTAGCCAAAAATAAAATTCACAGAAAAAATGAAAGACAAGTCAGCAGCCAGAACTGTGGGAAATTTCAATCTCAAAGCATAGCGGCATGCTTTAGATGCACCATACTCCCTCACACACACAATCACATTATCCAGGTTCCCACATCCAGGTCAAACATATCCACATAATGTATATTCATACATTTGAGCAAGGTGCTTCAGTTCAAGATACCAAATAATGACCTCATCACATTAAGAGAATAACTAAATAACAACACCATACCAAATTTCTTCTATTTCAATCACATATCTGTCATTATTAAGTGTAACTAAACAAAATACACAGCAAACAACTTTCTTTGCAGTCAAAATATCACACGCACTTTCTTATAAAATAAATAAATAAAACTCTCCATTTGTCCGTAGTAGTAAATCCCAAACGTGTAAAACCCCTAACAGAAGCTAACCTCCAAGGTCGAAAAAGTTAACCATGCTCCTCCTAACCAACGCGCCTAAAGCTTCGAAATAGAAGATATTCGCTGCAAAACAGAACATTCTAGTTCAACAACAGCAAGCATATTCGATTGTTTGCCAAAGTGCTTTCTCTGCGGCGATCAGACTAACGTATCCGATTCTGCACTAACATGAATAATGACCACAAAAGCTCGATGAGCGAATCCAAGTGTTACTGAACAGAGAAATTGTTCTTCCTAGAAATGGAATACAAGCGAAACAAACCTAATATACACATGATTGATAATTAATTCTAATTCGGTGGCTGAAGGTGGGAACGAAAGCAGAGGTATTGAATAGAGAAGAAGGTTTTAAGAGGTACGCGTGAATTGAATATATGATATATCTGGTTCTGGTTTGGTCAATTATAAAATACTAGCACCTAACCGAAGAGAAGAGACGAGAGAAGGAGTTCATGAGATATGTGAGATAGTTTGAGGGATTATAGTGTGGAAAGCAGCACACGAACGTGTTCCACACGGGTAGTCTTCTTCTCTACCATGGCCTCTCACAAATCGGGTCGGGTTCGATTTCACCTTTGGCTACTGAGTTCATACTTCCCGTAAATTTTTTATTGAAAAATTATATACACACACGCGAACACGTGTTTTGCACTCTAATCAATTTAATGAGATTCAATTGAGCATCCGCTAGATATTTTTTCATATATATTTTTATAATAAAGAAATATATTTTTATGAATTTAAAATTTATTTTCTTAAAATTACTTTTATAAATTATTTAAGCCAAATTAATATGAATTTATTAGAAAAATATACTTTTTAGAGATGTTTATTATAAATGTTACATTAATTTATGTCAATTGTTTTAAAACCATTAACAACATATTTTAGTAATTATAAGGTTTAATTAAGTTTCAAGTAACATGACTGTTATATTGTTTTATTATGTTCCTTAATTGTTTTTATATGTTATTTTATTTTTTAGTAATATTAAGTAATATAGTTTTATTGTTATGTAACAGGAAGCTTTTATTATTATTATTATTAAACGAGATTACGAAAATAAGACAATTTGATAAATGACTTTGAGAATAAATTCAATTATTTTCTCATCGTTGTGGTGGAATCAATACGATGCAATTTGATTCTAATATTATCTTCAATTTTAATAACTTACATTTTTAATTAAATATTTATGCAAGTCTATACGACTGGACAAGGGGAGAGAACAAGATCGTAGTTCTATTTTTTTATTAGCTTTTGAGGACGTATTTATACATGTTATGTATACCCCGTTTTAGGTATTAGTATAAAATACTTTATATGTATGGAGTTTCCATTAAAGTGAGGGTATTATTACCTATACCTAATTCACCAATTCAACTGTCTTACTACTTTAAATGTAACTGAAAAATTTACGTTATTCCAAATTTTTGTTACAAAAATGGGATTGAAGTGTGTCTACTCCTAAAAAGGGTTTGTCTATATTTAAAAAGAATTATTTTAAAATTAAACAATCAGGCAGATTTTAAAATAATTTGGTTGGACGAGTTTTATTAGTTTGAAAAACTAAAGGTAATATATTTTTAAAAAGCGTTGAGTTGTAGACTTTAATGCGTGATTTATTGAGTATAATTGGGTGTTTTGGAGAAATAAACTTAATAAAACAATTCATAAAAAAATTAAAATATTTTGATAAAATATTTTGTTTGGATAAAAAGTTGAAATAAAAGAATTTACAAATTTTATGAAAGTAATTTGATCACTGTAAATTAAATAATTTTAAATTTTACTTAAAAAAAAATAAACTTTAAAACTATTGAAATTCTTGAATTTAGTTTCTTTATTTTTAAACTCTTTATTCATTTTGGTTTTATTTTATTGGAGATATTATTGACTTGACTAAGAACAAGACATGATTAAGAGAAAACATTATTTTAAATTGATATTGGTGAAGGTTTATTTTATAATAGAATTGATAAAAACTATTTTTAGACAATATTATTTAAATTGTTTTATTACCATTGCAAAATAATGTTATTTATCAATTGACATTAGTAATATATTTTTAGTAATATGAGTGATGTTTTTTAACTGATGTTAAACATAATCTTTTATATTGAAATCAAATGTAATTTATTGTAAGTTAAGGTTAATTATTTTTTTTCAATACTGAATAATGTTATTTTTTATCGACATAAATTAAAGTTAATTTTGATTTGTCAACATTAAAGGTTTTTTCTTATTGATGTTAGTTAAGTTTTTCAACCAATATTGGAAGAACTATCTTTTGATCAATACTAATGAGGATTTTTGTATATAAATATTAATATGAATAATTTTGTAGTTTATATGTTAAAATTATTTCGTTATCATTATAAACTATGATTATATGTCAGTCAATATGAATCAATGTTTGTTCAACTAGTGTCAGCAAGAATAATTTTCACTCCTAACCAAATATTTTTTTTTTTTCAATTGATGTCAGTAGTATATTTTTTTAAATATTTCCAATTATTATTTTTTTAATGGGAACTGCCAAAGTTATTTTTATTAAAAACTTATCGATATTTTTTAAATGTGGTTTGAGAAAACTTTCAATCAACCTTAATTAAAATTAGTTTTAACAAATTTAAATTGAAAAAAAAAATCAACCAACATTAACTACAAAGTCAAACAAGATAATCTCAAACAATAATTTAACAAAATAATTCTTTCTTCAATTTAAATAATTACAACTAACATCAATCAAGAAATAATTTAATAAATGTTCGAAAACAAAAGTAGCTTACTCAAGAATTTATGTGTCAATGAAACACAAGCCAACGGCCAACTGTTCCAACCTTTTATGGGCATTCATGGGAACAAATCACCTAACCCATTCAATTCAAGCAGTTGAATTACCCCCTTTATAATAGTGGTTAAAATTTAATAAATTTAACATTTTTTTCTCAATTTTGTTTGCTTTATATATATAAACAGAGCTAGTAATAATAATAAAGTTTAAAAAAAAAGTTTATCCTCGTTAAATGTAATTTATATCAATTTAGTAACTAAAAAAATAAAGATTCGAATAAAATTTTCATCGTGTTCGTATTACTACGAATATAAAGTATCTAGCACCCAATAGATCATTAACCTATTCTTTAATCATATTTTTTTATATAATATTCAAATTTAAGATATTGGAATAGAAAAATGAATCCAACACTATTTAGACTGATAAAATATTGATATTTTAAAGATTAAGTTAACATTAAATAAATAATATTAAATTATAATAACATTTATCTGGTAATTTTTTTTCTTTTAATGACTAGAATAACCGTTTATATATTACATTTATATGATATGACAATACACCAAAATACATTACTAACCTTTATCTGATAATAAATACCCATTATTATATTTTTTTATATTCACCAGTTCAAAAAATTACTCACCATAAACTACCATGACATTGAAGAAAGCTAGAGTTAAAAAGATGACTATGGCATAATTAAACTTTTTTTGTCAATTTAAAAATACACTAATTTTTCAAGAACAAACATGTGATGTAGAAATCTTTTTAAGATAAACAAAAGAAAAACTAACTTCATCATCAAAGAGTGTGATCATTACCTCACGTGACACTCAAAAAGTAAGATAAATGATTATTAACAATTTATTATAATTTATGAATCCATTAATAACTACCTGTAATAACTATAATCAATTGAATCTTACCCAACTTTAATAATAAATTATTTACGAGGTCAAATTGGTAAATTAAACTCATTCATCATGAATGTGAATTGGATTAAATTAAGAAAAGTATAATCTTTTTAAATGTTAGTCAAATTAATTTGATTTACGTATGGTATAAGTTAAACACGTTTCAGCTGAATTGGAAGTAGATAAATCCATAATTTGTTATCAATGGTCATGTATACTTTTTTTTTACAATAATTATTCACTATTTTTAACAATGTATTCATACTTTGATCTTTAATATTGTTTAATAATACTTAATATTTTTTATACTTTTATTAAATTATGAGTTAATATTTTAATTTTGCTTACTATATTTATAATATTATCTTTTAATTAAAATTAATGCTTAATAAAATAGATATATAAACATGTGAATTAAAATAATCTATTTTGATAGTTGTGTAATAAATATGAAATGAAACATAAGTTAAAAAAAAAAAAACTAGGATATATTTAAATAAACAAAAACAGTTTATTAAAAAATTAATTTATAAAAAA
>Ga0123340_1000854_pt1 | contig 23102 bp, 18 predicted proteins | sample SirMexnodulemix_FD_89961 | JGI IMG/M metagenome (GOLD analysis project Ga0123340, IMG submission 89961) | Root nodule microbial communities of legume samples collected from Mexico - Siratro Mexico nodule mix | ecosystem: Host-associated > Plants > Roots > Nodule | place: Mexico: Nepantla...
ATATATATATAACTGATTATATATTCGTATTGATAATAATGAATTAAGAGTAAATTGGTAAAATATCAATTTTTAGGGTGAATTTTTTTCTTTTCGATAATGAAAGTGTGCCAAAACAATTACTTTCTCTTAATCTGTGTGAGTTTTTCTTCACAAATCATCAAATATAAACACAATCACAATAAATTCGAACATTCCTTAAATTTTATTGTTTTTTCTATATTTTTAAAAATAAGAATATAATTAATAAAAAATAATTAATACAGTTTTAAACTTTACAAACTATATAAAGGAATAAATTTTTTTCTTAGAATAACTGCTAAAAAGGAATAGTGGGAATAGTATTTAATATAGAAAGTTGTGTAAATTATATTGAGAAAATTTGGGTGCCTACCCATTTTAAAGCTTTTTTACGCTCTTTGATCACAGTACTCCATCTTAGTCATATTTTACATTTAGTTAGAGTGATTATCGAAATGGATACTACTTAGAATTAAAGATATTAAAATCGAATGGTTAAATAAAAATAGAAATTAACTTCATTTAACATAATCTCACAAGACAAATGTCACGAAATAAGAAAAATAAGTGTCCCATTTAATAGAAGATTTTATCTCGAGCAAAATAAATGACATGACAAACTAAGTGGTTTTAATGGAAAGTTTCTTGCAATAATTAAATGATTAGATGGTAAAATTGACATATATGGAAGAAAAGTAGTTTTAAAATAGTTATGGGATGTGAAAGCGTTGTGAGATTTTTTTGTTTATTTAGGTAAGAGTAAATAAAATGAAAAGAAAGGAAAATGGCAAATAAAAATTAAAAAATAAATTGGAACTAGCCGACAAAAGCAGTGTTGGAGATCCTCCTTGAGCGTGGTATGGTATCTGCACTGCAACCCTAATAATCATGCAGTGTGGGCCTGTTTCCTTTCATCACTAAAAAGAATTGAACTTTGTAGAGAAATCATAAAACTGGTTTAGCATAAAAATAATAGCATCCATGAGATGAATCCCTGGACTGACACAAGTAAACACAGAACTGTGGCAGTTTGTGGAGTGTCGCTGTTCATAAAGATAAGAACATCATAGTGAATTATTCTACTTCCAAACTTTATTTTCTATGTCGTTTGGCCATGCAACATCAACTCCTAAGTTGTTATGAAGCCGCAATGTCTAAACTTTCCCTCACAGTACAAAGTTCAATACATGGCTCAGAATAAAACCACAGCATAGGATGCTTGCTTCCACTCAGGGGTCTAAATCTACCACTCCGCAGGACCACTTCCTGTGTTCTGGCCCACTCCACAATCTAAGGCCCATAAACAAACTCATAAATAATCAATACTGCAGGCAGGCACAGTTACTTACCTTCACGTTTAAAGTGAGTGACGAAAGCATCACCGGGCCTGGGCCCAAGGCCCGTGCTGCTTCATTCAGAAATTTAATTTAATTTAATTTATTATTTTACAGCATGATAACATAACATAACAACGTTGTTGGTTGGTTTTGAGGTGAGAATAAGACAGGTGGCACCCTGTGGGCCCCACACGGAGGCGAAACCAAATTGTGGACCGCTGAACGTGGCTCTCTCACGGCGCTTGCTCATTCTCTTGATATTGATTTGGTTTGAAGAAGATGCCTTTTATAAATCCATGGGCATTGAGGTGATCACAGGTAGTGAAATTGTTGGGTGAGTGATTCATTAACTATGTTTGTGAATAAATTAGAACCTGTCATTGTGTACCCACGTGGAGGAGATTGAGACATGAAAGAGGGGCCGTGTTCTTCCAGAATCTTACACGTGGTGGGTAGTAAGAGGTTGCACACACACAACATACTTAACATGCACTACCCATCTTTATTGCATTTGGCAACTGTAATGTTATATCTTTTTTAGTAATGTTGTTGTAATAAGTATAATAGGTCTCATTTCAAAATAAAAAATATTGTAATAACTATGGTGTGTGTTGACTGGAATGATGCCTTTGCAAATATTCTAATCCACTAATCAACACTTTAATTGAATTCCCATTTGGTTTTAAAATAAGGCACATCACTACCCTTTCCCTCATTCCTATTCCAGACCAAGTTGCTCATTTCTTTTCAAAATGTGAATCCTCAATTGTCACTACCACTCACCAGAACTAGAAAACATAAATGTCTTTATGCCAATTATATATCGACCAACAACAAAAATGGAAATTTGATGGAAGAACCCAACGTGGCTTTCTCAACTGCATTATCGCATTACCATCTCTTCCTTCATTTCTTCCACATTCAGAACACCAAATTCTCGAACAATTCTCTTTTCACAAGTCAATTTTAATAATAAGTTAGTTTAAATTTATTTTTTATTAAGATAATACAATTTATTCTATATTTATTTAGTCTGGCCACTTACAAATATATAATTTACGATGAAAAACTCACTGCACCATCTAAAAATAAGATTAATTTAATATAATATTCTTCACTTTACAAGTTTTATAAAGCAGTCATTTTTTTATGCATTTTACCTTTTCTAGATAAATTAACGTCTAGATTATACACTTCACTTATATTTTTATTTACAGTAACATTTTATACCATATACTTTTTTATACATACAATAACTTTCTCTTTAATTATATACTTAAACATTTAATTTTTTTTACCGTTTATACTACACGTGCTTTATGTTTATCTGAAAAATAATTTTACACATCAGTTTTTGTTTATATGATTAAATAAATTATTTATGTTTAACTCATTTGTTAAAGTGAGAATAGTAAAAAAAACTAATAATTTTAAATCAGTTTTATGAATATATATGACCCGTAACATGATTAATTATTCCAGAAAGTGAAAAAGACTACTTAAACGTTTTTTTTCTTTGTTATTTATTAAAATTTATTAAAACTTATAAAATTATGAGTCGGACTTGTACATAAAATGTGAGTGCATCAATTATGATTTTAAAAATTTGTTAAATGATAAGAATATATCCAAAAGAGGTTGTTAATACTAACATTTCTCTTTTAAAAAATGTAATTGTTTTATCCAAATATCTATTCAACAATAATTAAGAAATGAAAATAAACATTTTATCATGAAATATACTCTGCTTATTTCTTTTTTAAGTAGTCAATTAAGTAGAATTAGAGAAGTTAATTAGCTTGGTTAATGGCATTATATTTGTTCTAGATTTGCGTGTTTTTATTTTCTTAAATGATTTTTAATATTAATGAGACTTACTTTATCCTTTTTAAAATACTTCTATTAGTTTAGTTTTTTTTTTATTTGTCTCATTATAAATATCGATATTACATGTTATCCCTTAGGCATCATATAAATAATTAACTATTTGTAACCTCTTCTGTTCAGGATAAACCCGATTAGTCCTGTTAAATAAATTTTGATCATTTATGGCTTTTTTATTTAACGGTGATTGAAATAAAAAATAACAAACTCATTGTTACACTAAATTAAACATTTATATTCCCCATTTTTTTTTAATTGTTTTAGTTCGTTGTTATTTTGACGGTTAGATTTAGTAATGAATACTTAGGATTTATTAAATATGGTTCTTATGTTTATTTTGAATGAGAGAGAATCCAAATTCAATAACTAAAGTAATGCTTTTGTTTTAATAATTTCATACAATACAAAGTCAGACTCTAAAAACCTAAAACCTTAGTGTATTTCGTCTTTGTTGAACTAAAAAAAAAAAAGACTTATAATTAGAGATATTTCTTTAAAAATGATCAGTACATTAAACATTTTAAACTTTAAACGGACACCTCTCAAAATGATATAATGGTTAATATTATCAGTGTACTTTGAATCAGTGTACTTTGAATATGACCCCTAGTTAATGGAATGAATAATTGATGTACGGAACTTTACCAATATTGTGTTATAAAAAAGTGATAATTTACAAAAAAAATTAAGGTCATATACTCAATTCTCTAAATAATTTTTAAAATTCATTTATCCACAATGACATATTTTTTTATAAAATTTTCAACTCATTTGGTGTAAAGAATGTAAATTAGTTAGTAATATTTCGGATAAAGAAATTCAAAAGAACTGTTGAAGAATAGTAACAGGCAAAGACAATGTTTTGTTTTGGTATGTATCTTGAATAATGGTTTCATTAGTTACTTTGACAGCTTCAGTTTCGAATAGGCAATATTGAATAAAGAAAATTAGATAAAATAAATTATGATGATGAAATACTAATAAAAGATTATAACTTTGTAAATATCTGATTCGTTTTAAAAGTAATATTTTTAATATTTATAAACTTGTAAAATATTTTAAATTTAGTTATTGAAATGATTTTTTATTAAAATTTAATAATAATTTGTATAAAATTATAATTTATTATAAAAGTATTATTAAAATTATATATATTTATTTAAAATTAAAATAAATTTTGTTAAAAGAAATTAACTTCAAAATTGGGAGTGGAAGCAACCCCACGGATACAGGCGAACAGGACAGGATAAGAGGAAAATGCAGAGAGAATGAAGTTGAAATTCAAATTGAAATGAAATTTGAGAGAGAGAAAAAGAGGCTATATAAACACGGAGACTGCTACACTGAAAGCTTATGCCAAAGCAAAACGAGGTTCCAAAAAACTAAAGAAGCGCAAATGGCCAAGGGTCGAAAATTCCCCACCGCGGCCCGAAGCGAGCGCTTCTTGGGAACAATCTACCCATCCCAGGGCTCCGCCGCCGTCGAACCTTCCGAGTTCCGGGAAGAGGACGTGTGGTCCGTGCCGGAAGACCGCGACGGAGACGTCAATGCTTCGCCGGGCCAGTGGGAGCCACGCGAGTGGCCGCGTCGACGGAACACCAGGGAGCCGCACGTGCACCGTCACGTGGGGGGTTTGTCGTTGGCGTTCGAGGATCCGAATGGGTCGGGTGGTGGTGGTGGCGCCACGAGAATCGTGCACCACCAGTACCGCGCACAGCACGACACCGTGTCGTCGTCGCCACGTGGACGCCATCGCCAAATGGCCACGTCGGCGCCCGTGAACGTGCCCGACTGGAGCAAGATCCTCCGGGTGGACTCGGTCGAGTCGCTGCACGATATGGACGACGCCTTCGACGACAACGACTCCGATATGGTTCCGCCGCACGAGTACCTGGCGCGCAGCCGCCAGATGGCGGCGAACTCCGTATTCGAGGGCGCGGGGCGCACGTTGAAGGGCCGCGACTTGAGACGGGTTCGCGACGCCGTTTGGAGCCAGACCGGGTTCGACGGCTGAGTTCTTTACTCCGGTTTGGTTTTTGGAACATTCGATCCTTATGGGTGGTGGTTGATTTAAAAGTTTTGGGGAAAGTTTAAAAAATTAAACAGATAGATTTAGTGTTTATTTTTTTATCATTATTATTATTATTATTATTAAAATTGAATTAGTGATGGGTGGGCAATTATTGGGTTGGTGGACTCGGGTTAAGAGAGTCGGATCCGGATGTGATGAGCTTAGGCATGGAGAAAGGAACTTGAAGTGGATGATGAAGGATATGATGTTATAAATTCTGAAAAGGAATTCACTGTTCTCTATTCTGTTTTCGGATTATTTTTTATTCTTCTTCTTTAAACTAAGAATATTTTATCAAATCAGTTATTTGAGATTGAGTCAAATTTAACGGTACAACAATTAAGTAATATTTTAATTAAAATATAGAAATGAATGGATGGCATTTTAAGTTGAATTTGAAAAAGAAAAAAAAAAGTAATATGAAGCATTACTTGAGACCACAAAATACTAACTTCTCACCCACTACCAAGGTTAAACATCAAGGCTTGCAATATTTATTTTATTATTCAGGGTTTGTAATATAGTTTGACATTAGAATGCCGTTTTATTTCTCATTAAAAGTGAATTAAGAAATTAATGACTATACATAAGGAAAAGAAAAGAAAAACTGAGAGTCATAAACATCATTTACGTGCACTTTATGTTACAGTGACATATTCCCTATTCCATTAGAATTTATTGTGGGTGAGGGAGACGAAATGGTTTTAATGGAAAAGGGATGGATTGGTACAGGTTAACTAGGGTCCATTGGAAGAGTGAGGCAAATTAGGAGTAAAGAGAGTGAATGAGAACTTAATGGTGGCACCCTTCTTTTTGCATGAAAATGACCCAACTCATACATGTTGCTGCCTTTATGACCACTGGTTTTCCACTCTTTGCTGCCAAAGTTTCACAAACATTTTGGTACATATAGTTTATTTGGATCATCAACTTCACATAACCACACCAAGTTTCTTTCTTTTTATAAGCTGAAATACACACCCCAAATCTTATATTAGGGAATAAAAAAAGGGAAGTGAGTGCTTCAGTATGAGGAATCTCCTTCTGAACTCAAAGTTTGATGCCCACGCTCATTAAATTTCCCTACTTTTTCTACTTATGCTTCTACTTCTTCAAGTTTTAAATATATTCACTCAACTACATAAATGCTTTTATTTTTTTAATATTCTTAACAAAGTTAGCATTTTTTTCCATTTTGGCTCTTTCTTTTACTTTGCTTTCCCTTATTGATTTACTACTTTCATCATTTTTATTTTTCCATCTCTTAAAAGACCTTGCCCGCGACAAAGGTAGAAGAAAAGAAAAGAAAGCAGCAAATCCCTAAAATAATTAACTTATACTTTTTACGAAACAATATATCTTTTACTCTTTGAAAATAACAATACGAAATTAGTAATCTCTAATTTATAATATTTTTATCGAAAGACGAAATGTTGTCGAACGAGGTATACAAATAATGAAGTCTCTTTTTTGAATTTGTGAACACCTTGAATATTAATTTCAATTAAATTGTGGATCTCCGAATGAAATTGTGTTCTCAAAAGACTTTCCATATAAAAGATACTACTTTCTTTTATCATTTAAAAATCATAACTAATTTTTACTTGCTTGATATAGGAAAAATCCCCTTGCTTAATATATTTTTTATTTCCTTAATCAATACTCCTCAAATACTAACCAGAAATTCGACAATGGATTAATCTATAGACGTAGTTAACACGATAGATCAATAACTGTTCAACCAAAGTACAACGTCATAAAGTATTAATCAGTGAAATTTTACAAACATTAAATGTTTAAGGAATTTCCTATTTAAAAGCCGAATCCATTGATTTCATATGCCACCTAAAATTATCATGGCTTTTTCTTTTGGTCCAATTTTTTTACCCTTAGCATTCAGGAAAGACACGAAAATGTTAGAATAAATTTAAAAATTTAATGCAAAATATCAATTGATAATATACATATAAACTCATTTTTATATAATTTAATATTTTAATTACTTTTTATCTAAAGTCTCATCATTCAATGAAAATTTTCTTTTATATAAATGACACTTGCAAGATAATTATAAAAAAAATACAGATAAAATTATTGGTAACAAGTGTTAGAGCCCATATATCATGAAGGAAAACAATGAGTCCGGTGTAGTGGAAACGAGACTTTAAGACTGGGGGTTTCTTTTTGCAACCTATGGTTTATTCCTACACCTCCATTGGGTGTGTGAAAAATAAAAATGCTCTGCTCTTAGTCTCTGTACTTCAATCGTATCTTTTTCTAATCATACATTTCCTATTCTTCTCTCACATTTTTCACTTAGAGCGCCACATTGCACATTCGAATGATTCTTCCCGCACCTCCATTCCTATTTTAGCTTTGAGAAAAGGACGACAATAGTCTTCATTCATGTTAACTGTCATTCATTCTTTTCCATAATGTATTTAAAAAAATTTTATATTGTGAGTTATACAACTCGCAATGTATTTAAAAAAAGTTTTATATTGCGGGTTATACAACCGCAATGTGAATGTGAAAGGTGCAGAACATGTAATTGCAGATTATACAATCTATAATATATTTATTTTCTAATTGTATTGCAAATTGTGTAACCCGCAAAATGAAAAAAAAATCTCAATTACCATAATAAAGATTATTTTTATTTTTTATTTTTTTTAAGATTAAAATAAAAATATGTTAAAATTATGAATGTCCAAAAAAAATAATATGTAGGTGTAGAATGAATCAGTGAACACCTTCTGATGAGTGTTTTTCTCCTCAACATTGTCGTGTACTCTTCCACTAGACATTTTTTTTTTTCTCTTAATAATGATAATAAACGTGAATATTGCACAGTAGGAGCTTGGGAGAAAGATCTGTGATCAACTAAAACTAAATTCCGAACCAAACCAAATTATTTGCATCAGCCTTTCCTTTTCTTGGGTGTCATCGTCAACCTATTTATGGTTAATTTATTTAAGATTATATTTGTTTAGAAAAGATAATTGGTCGGATTCGAAAATATTCAATGTTTTTTACAGCGACTGTTGACAGTGTCACCATCGGTTGGACTTGGACACTAGCTGCCTTTTATCCCTCTTTTCTACTTTCTGCCCAAACCACTGTAAACTACCTCCTTCTATCTCATTCTCTCACTCTTCCCTGAATCTTCTCCCAAATCCTTCAAAAGACAAAATGGGTTGTCACGGCAGCAAGGAGAAGAAATCAAGCGCAGAATTCAGCAGTGCCTATGGATCAGGCACTCGTAGTGGCAGTGGTAGTCACAATACTGTTCAACAACCACCTACCACCACTGTTGCACAGGTTCAAACATCGGCACCACCCAAACCACAGTCAGAGGTGGTGGCGAGTGCACCAAAACCGAAACTTTCTCCGACCCAGAATGCCAGGGCGGTGCAGAAACCCGATACCACGATTCTGGGGAAACCCTTTGAGGATATAAAGAAGTACTACACTCTGGGGAAGGAACTGGGAAGAGGGCAATTCGGGATAACGTATCTGTGCACGGAGAATGCGACCGGAATGACTTTCGCGTGCAAGTCGATTCTGAAGAGGAAGCTTGTGTCGAGGGCGGACAGGGAGGACATGAAGAGGGAGATTCAGATCATGCAGCATTTGTCTGGGCAGAACAACATTGTGGAGTTCAAGGGGGCGTACGAGGACAGGATGTCGGTCCACCTTGTAATGGAACTCTGCGCCGGCGGGGAGCTCTTCGACCGGATCATCGCCCAGGGCCACTACTCCGAGAGAGCCGCCGCCTCACTCTGCCGCGCCATTGTCAACGTTGTTCACATTTGCCACTTCATGGGAGTCATGCACCGCGATCTCAAGCCCGAAAATTTCCTGCTCTCTACTAAGGATGACGATGCTACGCTCAAGGCTACTGATTTTGGACTCTCTGTCTTCATTGAAGAAGGTTCCCATCACTTTCACTTTCAACCCTCCTACTCTCTGTAAATACTGTTTGCTTTAGATATTCGGGGGGCAGTGAGCGGTGGACCATGATAGAAATTTTGTTCCTTTTTTCGCATTGATGTTATTTATTTCTGATTGGTTTATTTGTTGCTTGCATTGTTGTGCTACTTCGGATGCTGATTTTGTTTGTTCCCTACTTCATTGGTGAACTATTTGGGCATCAAGATTAAGTTGACTCATCAACTCATAAGAACATTGATATGATAGGTTTTCAGAGTTCTATCGCCCCGTCACAGTTATGTCTAAGGTGACCAGTGACATTTGGGCACTTCAAAGGCCAACACACTCCGTGGATTCTCAGATGTTTGTTTATTATATAGATATCACCTTGATAGCTATTGGCTACCCTGTCAATGATTCTTGAATTTGGAACAGATGATTCTATACTAAGGACTTATCGGAGTGAGATTGATTCCATATGTAGGTATCTGATGAGGACAGCCATTGGCTAAGTAATATTTGATTTTGTGATGTAGGTGACATTTTGTCTGCTTTTAAGCAAATTTGAGATCAGATGCTACATTGCTTTCTAATTCCTTTTCAGCAGGTGACATTGAAGTGTATCCACTGGATTGAATAATTTTGTCACTTTAGTTACAGCTTATGTTGAATTCTAATTGCATTTGACTGCTATGGTCGTTCTAAAGGACCTACATATTGTCACCTGATACGGCCATTGCTTTCACAATTTGCATTTGATAATTCATTGTATTTTCTAAATTCTTTCAGGGAAGGTATATCATGATATGGTTGGCAGTGCTTACTATGTTGCACCCGAGGTATTGCGTCGTAGTTATGGAAAGGAAATAGATATTTGGAGTGCAGGCATCATATTGTATATTCTTCTCAGTGGTGTACCACCTTTTTGGGCTGGTAAGATCTAATTGTAGTTTGACAATGTTGCATATCTATTGTTTATTGTTGAGTTTCTTATTTAAAAATTAACTCTTCAACATACAATAGGTGAGAATACGTTTCTATTATGTTTTGCAGAAACTGAAAAGGGAATATTTAACGCCATATTGGAAGGTGAACTTGATTTTGTAAGTGAACCATGGCCATCCATATCAGACAGCGCTAAAGATCTAGTCAGGAAGATGCTGACACAAGATCCAAAGAAGCGGATTACTTCTGCGCAAGTCCTTGGTATTAGACTACCGATTCTAATTTGACTCAAGTAACTGTCATAAATGCTGTACTTATTTATTTGAATTAAAACTGCTATTATTTATGTTAGTGTTAGTTTAGCAGTTTACTTGTTCTCCTTTCAGTCTCTGTTGCAAATTTTTTGAGTGCTTCTACTTGCTGCATCTACTTTCCGAAGTTATGTATATATAAATAGTTTACTCGTGTCTTGAACTGTAAAATAAGAACCAGCAAGCAAAATCCTATCCAGGGAAATGTTAATAGCCTACCAACAATAAGTTGCGATGAAAATATCATCAACTAAGTAAATTTTCTCATTAGTCATATGAGTTGGCTCTGTTTTATCTAGTTTCTTTTTGTCAAACTAAACCTGATTAAGATTGATGATTTGTTTGGTAAGAGCACCCGTGGATGAGAGAAGGCGGAGAGGCATCCGATAAACCAATTGATAGTGCAGTTCTATCCAGAATGAAACAATTCAGGGCTATGAATAAGCTCAAGAAGCTAGCATTGAAGGTATGCCATCAAACTTGAATTAAAACATCTACTGTCAATATCCTTTTCTGATAGTCCTTGATATTGTTGAGGGATGGCGATTCTCTTTTGAATGCAGTTGTTATATTGTGTACACAAACAATTCTAAATTTACCCATTCTGGAATATGACTACTACAATATTATGAAGTACTCCTGTTTGTTCTGTAAGGTATATAAGCCTTTGTTGCTTTCACCTGAAACAAGTTAACAATGTCTTTTCAACTGGCCCTTGCAATTTCTTTTCGTCATGTTTAATACAACAATGTTATGGAATGAGAGAATATTGTGTTCTAAAATTGACATGTTGTATATTTTATTGATATAAATTATTTTACTGGTGTCCTGAAGTTTTCAACTTTTCGACAAGGACGTACAAACACTTAAGCATTACTCCTTATTTCATGTTATTTTTAAAAACTTCTGTACCTATAGTCTTATTCCGATATTAATTAGATAAATCAAAGCATGTTAATTCGACTACACCTACAATGACTTGAGCTCATATTCAGAAGTTCAGTGCTCTCTCTTGATTAAAGATCTGTATTTTATGAGTTATAATTTTATACGTTATACTATGTATTTGCATGGTATCTGTGCTTCTAGATCTCTGGATACTGCTTTTATTCTTGAAGTTATCCTCTCAATTCATGGTATGCCGCCGAGAAGCATTTTATGGGTTACATGTTTCAGTTTATTTTTTTTCTCTAAATATTTCTCCATTACTGACATTGGTGGAAATTTCTTAAGGTTATAGCTGAAAATCTATCAGAAGAGGAGATTAAAGGTCTGAAAGCAATGTTTGCAAATATGGACACTGACAATAGTGGCACAATTACCTACGAAGAGTTGAAGACAGGCTTGGCTCGAATTGGATCAAGATTGTCCGAGGCTGAAGTGAAGCAACTCATGGATGCTGTAAGTAGTCAGTATTTACATATCCTCGTCAAGAGCATAACTAATTGAACATTTGTGCATTCACTGTATCTCGAACTCAGCTCTGTTGTTCTTATGTATAATTTCTCAGGCTGATGTTGATGGAAATGGGTCAATTGACTATCTTGAATTCATTTCGGCTACAATGCATAGGCACAGACTTGAACGTGATGAACATCTTTACAAAGCATTCCAGTATTTTGATAAGGATAACAGTGGGTGAGTTTTACAAGACTGGTATTTTAGGTGATTTCCATATTGCAATTTCTTTCTAATCATTTGTGTTCAGACAACTAGATAATGTTGTGTTTAAACTCTCCCATCTTTGTAGTTTGAACTGTTTCATCCACTGGTTTGATTTTCTTCAATGTTGTTGACAAATTTGCAATGAGAATTTGAATTTGTTTTTTTTTTAGTCTCCAGGTCCTTATTAGACAGTACTTTTATCAGTAACATTCTCTGTTAAACTGCATTACTTCACTTAGACTATATGAATAAGCTGAGACTTGAGGGTCCCACAAGGTTGATGGATAAGAATGGGCTTATATTCATGTACAGGTACATTACTAGAGATGAATTGGAGACTGCTATGACCGAACATGGAATGGGTGATGAAGCAACAATAAAGGAAATAATCTCTGAGGTGGATACAGATAATGTAAGTCGGTTCTAGTTTGTTTAATGACGGTATAGAACAATGATGCTGTTACTAACAATTCTTGAACTAACAGGATGGGAGAATAAACTATGAGGAGTTTTGTGCAATGATGAGAAGTGGAATGCCACAGCAGGGAGGGACAACTACTTTAAATCCACTGATTGGTTGAGTAGTGACTTATTACTGTTGGGAAAAAGCATTATCTCCGGGAATGTGTGACATTACACTTCATGCAATGACGACATCTCTTTGCAATCCCAATTTATTACAAGGTTCCTGTTGTATCTGTCGGATTGCTTGTTCTGTACTTTTTTATAGTTTCAGCTGTCACATTTTACAAGTGACATGGAAACCTGAATTTTTATATTAAGATACTTTTGTACCATATAGAGTTATCATTTTTATTGTGGCCAAGTAACAAGTAATCAAGGGAGGGAACTACTTTCCTTAACATTTATATTGAAGTGCAAACTCGAACTTTTTTCCCATGATGTTTTGACAATTTAATCTTGTGTGTAAATGCTATATTTTCTTCTTTTTTACCCCTATTGATTAGAGCTATTAGAGCTATAATAAGAGGTAAATCATCTCTTGTTTTACTGCGCTAAATGTTGTGGCCTATCTTATCCTATTGGACATATTTATGTCTATTACTTTATTCTAGGTAGTTTATCTCAGTTGCTTAAATGTACTTAATCTCAATTACTTAAATGTTCTGAATATTCTTTTGTAGTTTGTATATTTTCATTTTTTAATTTAACTGTTTAACAAAAATAATAAATAGTGGGTTAGATGGTTACTCTATACCTACTAGGAGATGAGTTTATGTGAGATATTTGATAAGCTAGTTGATTACATTTGAAGTACTGGTAAAAATAGCATTTAAATTAGTTGATAAACATGAAATTATATATAAAAGGATGTGATGTTCTTTTTATACATACTTCTGTTTATTTACCTATATAACATTTTAAAATAATTATAGATTTATATACCTTGATTTGTCTTAAATTAATTTTATCTAAAATCCTAAAATTTTAATTTTAATAAAAAAAAAAGCACAATGAGAACATAAAACTGAAATGACTTGTGCATTATTTTTGTTATAAATTAATGCATTCCTTGTACTCTCCTGGATTCCTCATCTTTCCAAGTTTACTTTACAAGTGGTGCTCTAGACATATTGGTGCTTGAGACTCTTCTCTTTCATCGAGACCATATATTGTAACTGTGTTGATAAAAAAAAATATTGTAACGGTGACATGCCACAACATGTAGAATGAACTTTTAATTTTGTATTTGAAATATGTATAATACTTTTTGGCTTCTATTTGAGAGATGATAAAAGAGGACTTCAACTACAATAGGTAAGGATAAACTTGAGAGGAAAAACAATAATGTATACCTCATAAGCTCAAACATTACTACTTTAAAAGTAGTGTATTAAAAAGACCAGAAGTTAGTGAAACAAATGCTAGCAAGTTCCCTGCAAACCACAGTTTGACCTTGCTAAACAGGCTGGGGACAAATATAAATAGGAATGTCACATCAATTAAATGAGTATTTTATTATGTTTATAATGATTCATATTCAGTTGTATAATTTTGATTCTCCCCTTCAATTTAAGATTTAGGCTTTATATTAATTTTATGTATTATGTTACAGTGATGTCAGTGTCTTGTAACTTTTAAAATTTACCTTTTATACGTGGTATGTTACACGTGTCCAGTACATCTTGGTTTTCTCTGCCAAAAGGATGACCTTGATGACAAGAAAGTGCAGTAGTCTACACAGAGAACAGCTGCATTTTATGGTCAGTGGAGCCAAAGCATTGTAGTAAACTATGGACAGAGTCAGGCAAAAGAAACTAGAAATGCAGTGATCATAAAATTTTTGTTTCTTTCTTCTGTGTATTTTTTAAATAACCCTGAGAAGTCAGTAGAATCGTGGGTCCGAAGTTTCACATATTTCATTTCTTGGGGTAACCTCAAAGTAAACTGGCCACAGCTCCTAAGAATAATCAAAGGGCGTACCAATTGTTGCAAAAGGAGAAATGCCTGACGCTAATCACGTTTGTTTAATATTAATAAGATGGTATCCAAGGTTTTAGCTTCATATTCCCCTGACAAAAATTGTATTAAGAGACAACCATCTAAGTTACTCATCCACGTGAGGTTGTTTTTTTATACTGCCTATTATGCACCCCACTAACTATAATATTATATATATGCACGTGTGCACCCCTTTCTTTGTAGCTATATATGTCTTGGAATGAGAAATTATTATTATACAGTAATAATTTTACAACAAACACAGAACTATGAGTTAAGAGAAAAAGGCCTCTCATAGACTCTAAAATTACTAAAATTATGAAAACATCAAAGATGAGAAGCTTTTTCATCCTTTTGTGGCCAAAGGGTGGAAGTGGAAAAGTAATATTTGACATTGTAAGTATGAAACAGCAACGCAGTGGACTGAGTTGAATTAAATACTTGAATAATATATGTGAGTGGTGCCTCGGATGCTCCAAACTGTTAACATGGTAACAGCCTCAGACTTTAAAGAAAAGACAACGCAATGCAACAGTGATTAAAACATGACGGTGAGTTGTCATGACCAGTAGCAGAGAAGATTAATGCCTTGTGCAAAAAAAAATGAAGCCACCAAGCTATGCACATTCTCTTCTATGCGTCTCAGCTGCATTTTTTTTTTTTTCAGTAAACATGGTCTTCTAATAACCCAAAATTAATAACAAACTACTAAAATGTACTCACAGTACATGGCTTAATAATATAGAACTTGTATTGTAGCCAGCGGACTTCGATTTTGGAGCAAGAAAGATCGCAAATCAAATAAAACCTCACAAAGGAAGACGATTAAAGATATACAACTATTCTTCTAATGCGATTTTTTTAACTTAGATACATGTAACTTGTCCACCCTTTAAGCCTAAGAGGCTACAATATGTCTTAAGCTTCTGGGATGGTGAATTCGTGAGACAAACCCGTTAAAGATTTCGCTTTTCTACGATCTGAAGATAATAGCAAAAGTGTGGCTCGGAATACAATGAAATAGAGAGAGAAGCGCACGTGGTGATGCTAATGCATGCCTCTCTTCTCGCTGTGCTCTTTTTCTTTTACGAAACTGAGAAATGTTATTAATCAAAACTCGAAACAAAAGGGACTCCATTCTTGCCTTGCATTGAGATCACTATCATGCCATTTTCCTCTGTCTATTGGCATTGGCTAATGAGTTTAACTTCTCTTCTTGGCCTCCATTGAGAGTGAAACCTCTTCTCTTCTTTATATCCGTTTGTTTCCACTGCATACACTTTTGTGTTTTCCAACACACGTTTGCCACTCAACTGGTCCACTTCAGAATCCATTTTCCATTCCAACAATGAACTGTTAGTAATATATATGCTTTTAGGCAAAGACCTTAACGTTATGCGTTCCGATCATATTTTAGTTCTTTACATAAGCAACCCGAGTATTGTTTTACGTATCATTGCTGCTATTAGTTCTGCTTTGGAAGTACAATTTTCATTTTTACTACTATTAATCAGGGGTTACAGGGTATCTATCTGTCACTTTACGTAATCATTTACCTTAATTCCCAATGGTACAACTCCAATCTTGTGCTACTTTGGTCAATGCCTCATCATTGTGTGCTATAGAACAAGAAGTGAGAGGAGATGGCGTCAGTGTTGTTGCTGAGATTTCGGCCGAGTTGGAGAGGGAAAGGAAGAAGAATGCAGAGCTCATGGAGAGAATATCAATGCTCGAAGCTCAGTTAAGAGAAAGAAACAAAGAATCTCAAGTACGGTTAGTCATTATACAATTAGTGACTAGTTTTTCTTGTTTGTAATTGTATTTTTGCTTAAATAAACACTTGCTTGTTTAAACTCAGTGTTATGCATTTCCTAACTTGATGAACCGGCTGCAAACCATTGTTATATTATATCATCTATCATATATGCTTATACGTATCTGCACATTGCATGCTGAAATCTAAGTATAGTTTGTTGGACTGTGGATGAATGATATACATGTTATGTGTATCCATATTCGACACTCGTATCAACTGTATATGATGACCAAGATTTATTGACACATTAGAAACATCACCACCATGATTGCCCTTTTCATTATTACCCATGTTCCTTCTCTGTTGAAGTTTTCATCCTTTTTATCATTAAAGGTGAAAATGTCTCCCTTGGTATCAGGAAAATCATCATTTAGAAGCAAGAAGCTTGAAGAATTTCAAGAGGCAGAAGATAGAAATGGTAGATGATGAAAAAAATAGGAATACTGTGAAAAGTGAAACGGCCTCAGAGTACACGCCTGATACTGCAGGCATTGTTCCTAAGCAGATTGATCTAGCAAAGCGCTTAGTTAATTGGATGAGCATGGACAATGGCCAAAATTTGTACTCTGAAAAATTTAAAGACTGGAAGTCTGTTGCAGATTTCAGTGAAACGGATAGTGATGATGCATGTGATGAAAATTTTGATGATGATATGGAAAATAGCCAAAGACATGAGGAAGTTGATGACACAAATGAAGCCGTTAGTGCGGAAAAAGGTTACCGTGCTGATCATGTTGACGAGGAATCAAATGCAGCATGCATGGTAAATTTTTCTGGTGATCCAGCCAGCAATGTGAAACAAGAAGATCATGAAAATCAAAAGACAAGTTGCATATTACTGGCTCCATTATCCGAGAAGAGTGAAGTCAAAACAGTCCAAGGGAAAGAAATTAAGCAGAATGCAGCATTTACAGCAGCACCTGAGTTCCCTTCCTCAGGATCGGCACGCATATCACATAATAGAAAGCCTCTGAAGGTAGCTTTCTGCCCAAAAGAAGTGAAAAGAATAATTGAGTCAGAAGCCCTTCTACAAAAAAATGCTCAGTCCCACACTGTAAGGAAAATCATAGTTTTTGCATCACTTGGCATAAGGCATGGATGTGAGGATATGTACGAACTGGACTTCAATCATTTTAGCATTTTGAACAAAGGAGAACCATACGTGTCTCCAAAAAGCCCTGGGGTAAGACCAATCCTTAGAATGCTATTTTTCTGATGGCGCAAATCAATTAAAATTAGAGATATTTTTTTCACATTGTGACTTAGTTCCCGTTTTCATTTTTGTGTGGTTCTCTTTGGATCCAGCAATTTTAAACTTTTTTCCTACAGTCTGATTTTTCTGAACTGAACAAATTAACCTTCAAGTCTAGGAGTTTCCTATTTCCTGTATGTATGTATATAGACCCCCAGTTTCATGATACTCAGATTTGCATGTGTGACCACAGTCAATAGCAGATCAAATAGAATCTTGTTTTTATCATGATCAGAAGTTACAGTTACCTCATCTTCACAGAAACTTGAGTATATGAAGTGTAATAAAACCAGGACTTTTTATATTTTCATATTAAATCCTCACAAGCATACTTTGACTAGTGCCCAGTGTGCTTTAGCGGTGCAATGTATTCGTTATACATTGTCTAATTAATAATGGGATTGCAACAGTTGGAGTGTGGTAATTCAGCTGTCTTGAATTGTCCACTTGTACAAAGAATAAAAAAGTGGAGGATAGTAAACTCTAAAAGATGTAATTGGTCTCTTGGAACCATTTCAGGAACTAACATTTTTCCTAAAAGTTGTAGTCTCTCTATGTGAAAAAGAAAGATTTTGGGATCATGATGCATCTAATCCAGTAACTAGTTGGGTGCCAAAATGGAAGAATGCAACAACCATTAGTCAAATACTATCTGGAACCAAGTCTCTAGTTTGCATTCAAGCATGAATTTAGACCTAGAAGAGTTAGACTCAGATATTTCTATTTTATAAATATAATGATTTATGTTTCAATCTATGTAGGAGCATGTTTTATACGAGAATCCTGGTGTTCGAAGGAAAATATTTTATCCAAATCGAGAAAACCCTGTATTATGTCCTGTTCAGATACTAGAAGAAGAAAGAGCCATGCGTCCATCAGATCCTAGCTGTCCATCGTACTTATTCTTGTGCATTAAATATGGTGGAAGGACAAGAAATCTTCCTCAAAATGAGTAAGTTATGGAATGATAATGGTTCACTGCTGCTTCCTTTTTTCATAGTACTTTCCTTTATTATAAATAGCATTGGCTCTAATGAATTTTGACTTCAAAATATTTATATGCAGTCTAATATGGAGTAATTTTTTATTGAATAATACAGATATGTGAGACAGAGGATGGGAAGAAACAAACTGAAGTCTTTTGGTCCACTCATGTGCCGAATGGCAATGTTGGTTCATACTCGCAGTGGAAGGTTTTTCTTCAAGGCTTTGGGCATCACACTCCTGTTTATGGCAGGATTTCCTGATTATCTAGTTCAAAGGGAAACCAAATACCGGAACTTAGACTTGCTTCAGAAATATTACAGGTTTATCTCATGATATGCAACAAACAATCCAAGCATAAATGAAACAGAAAGATACATATATTTCTAGCTAAAGAACAGCACAATCTTTTAGGAGCATTGCTCTAAATCAATGTCATCACAGAAAACACATCAGTAGATGTAATTTAAATAGGAGAATATTTAATTTAATTCAAAATATTCTCAGAAAAAGGTATTTACCACCAATGTATAAAGCTATATTGCAATTAATAGAAAAAAAGTAGAATACACTGTTACCGTGTTCATCCAACACATAATTTTCTGTTTGCAGGACTGATGAGGATGCTGAAGGGGAGGAGTTGTTTCTTCCACATTCAATCGCATGTGACAATGTAAGAATACAAATCTAATATAATGCACTGTTCTTCTGTTCTTTTCCTTAAGCAACAATTTCTAAAATCAAATTGAGTGAGTAAACTCAACTATCAAATTTTATTTCTATACATGGAAGAGAAGAGTACAAGCTCTTACATAATAGACGCAATTTTATCACATTTCTATTGGTTTTGGTGGCCTCAAAATAATTTTTGGTGTCACATATTTGATAGCTCTCTTAAGCTTTTACATTGTGTTGTTCTAGCAGGGTACTCCTGAACTCCACAACCTAACAAAAAAGACACTTTCAGCAAAATCCAAGGGAAAAAAGCACCCTAATGCCATCATCAAGTCTCACAATTCACAAAAGACACCATCTCAACAGGCAGCACCAACAAGTTCAGCAGCAACTCAATTTGGTTTAACAGGCTATTCCTCAGCTTACACATATGCAATGGCAGCATTTCATTCAATGCCATCTCAGGTTTCTTCCCAAGACATTTCTCAAATCCTAAATCCAGCTCTTGCCAATTCCATTACCAATGTTCCTGGTAATCATGGTATACTGCCACCACAGCCAGCAAGTTCATTTGTGCCAGTGATGTATTGGCCTCCACCAAATGCATTTCTTCCTGGACCCTATACTTCCACATATGGATACCCTTCTTTTCCTTCTGCTGCAAACTACTTGTCAATCCAAACACAGCCTTATTTCAATCATCCAAAGTTGTTAGAAGGTAGTGGAAAGAATGATTTAGCCTCAGATGAAACTGACAGTGACACTGATAGCAGCACTTCAGGCTGTAGTGGGCACAAGCAGAGTCCTGAATTCCACAAATGATGCACTCATTGCTACTATGGCACGCCATAAATTATGTACTTGGAATGTAATAATGTTATAGATGCTGGAAGTGACATGATGCATAGCATAGCTTTTCTGTGCAGTTTGTAACAAACTTTACGAACCTTAATATGTTCTTACCCTCTTCTATTCTATTTATTTGTAATTGCTGTACGATTAAGCAATTCTTTAATTACATTTTTCTATAAGCACACTTACCACTGCGTATTTGTGTTAGATGAATCTTAAACATCAAGAAATTATGAACTGAGCCATGGCAGACAGAACAATTGTTGCAGTCCTTCTCTCTGGAGTATGCAAGAGCATTGATGGACTTGGCTTACTGTACATAATGAAATCATCTACATGTTTTCAAAGGTATGTCATACTAATATTGTGTAAGTATTTTATCTTATTTCTTTTTCCATATAGTTCTCGATCTTCTTAACATTTTTTAAATTTCTTTTGTACTAATGCAACTAAGCTTTCATCATACATAAACGCAATGTATTATTGTATTTATAATTATAAGTAAGGACGATTAGTACCGAGGACAATGGAGTTATTTTAAGCAAAATTTGATGTTATAGAAGGAGATTTTTGAGTAAAATAAAGTTTAGAATTTTACTTTGATTAATTTGTAAAATAATTGAATAGAAAACGATAAAATATATGAAAGTTTTAAACTAGGTATATGATAGGATGGCTGAAAATATAGGTAGGATAAAATCACTATAAGGGTAAATTTTGTTTAGTTTTAAGAATAAAAAAAAACTAAACTTTCGAAAATAAAAGATGTATGGTTTATGAATGAAAAAGTTATAGTTCAAGAATAAAAAAAAAATTAATCACTCAACAAAAATTTAAAAGCGAAAATCGAACCATCCAAATTAAGAATATTAGAAGTTGTGATAGTCACTACTTTCTTGTTTGCGAATTCATGGTTCAACAATATTAGATCCAAATTTAGTTATTATTATTAGATAAAAAAATATTAAAAAGCTTGTTATTTATGTTACGAGCATAAATTTAACACTCTCTGTTATACTATACATTGTCTAATAGAGTTAAGTGATTTTATGAACATAAATTTATATTGTTTTTTTTCAAGTTTACGCGGTCATTTCAGTTAAATTAATGTTGTTTTTTCAAGTTTTGTATGTTGTATTTTAGTTTTTATAGAAAAAAAAAAGTCAAAATACCCTTACATGTTTTGGATTCCACGTGCACTACACATATTAACGATTCTATAGTCTTGGTCTACAATCTTACGTAATTTTTGAAAGTTCATCCTGATAAAATTAGAACAGATGATTGCAATTGTTAGTTTGATGAAAGATGCTTAGTAAGTGATAGATCAAGGTGCATGATAATAATCCTTATGCTAAGTTATGGATAAATTATCAACTAAAAAGAGACTATGTTAAATATATAATTTAGTAAAATGTGTTAAATGTTACTTAATGTAAAATGATGATATTATTTGTAAAATTACATAGCATGAAAGAAAAATCTCTCAACTAATTTCAGCAACTATCTTTTTTTAAAACAAAATTATTCAACTGTTTGTCATTTTGCATGTGTGAATCTCTTTATGTTTTATTCAAGACTTTTGAAAAAAAAAATGTATTGTCATCTCCTTTGAAAGTTTTTAACAAAAAAAGAAAAAACTTAAGCTTATATTTTACATTAGTAAATAGTTTTTCGAAATAAGTAAAAAAGTGTGAAAATATTATTGTATAAATAATGTTTGAAACAATTGTTTTAAAAAAATAAAAAGAATATTTAGATTTTTTACTAAATATTACTTTAAATAATACTTTATGTAAAATTATTTTATAGTGAAATTTAAAAAAAAAGAACTTAATAGTTGAAACAAATCATAATAAAATATTATCATTTTCACTTCTGTCTTTTCAAGGTAAAAGATGCTTCAAAGATATTTTAATTGGAAAAAAAGCCTTTAAGAAAAAAAGCTTTTGAAAACTTGAATGGTCATAGTTTGATATCTTATGATTAACATAAACTATACTAGTACTATTTTACTATAGTTATTTTTATTCTGGGCCACATACTCTTTATATCAGAGACAAATTCTTCTTCTACCCATATACCTTCTCCATGTATCTTCATACAAAATTTTAATTTCATAACTACCCTGGTTAAAATTATCCAAATACCCTTCTTTTATTAAACAATTTTAAAATTTCTGGTAGGGCACCAGGATGAGGTCATCCGGTTCTTATTTTTTAAATTTGAGAATCGGACAGCTTGACGTCTGGTTCATAAATTGTTAACTAGATGGGGGTGTCATCCAGTTTGTAAGTTGTGAACCGGACGCCACCCTGTCCGGTTGTCATAAGGTAAAAAAATTTCAAACCGGATGGGTGGTAGGTGGACCTCATCCAGTTTGTAAATTTGTGAACCGGATAAGGGTGTCATCCGGTTCACATTTTTTCAATTTTTTTTTTAAATGCATTGTGACAGATTGGTGAGGAGCATTAATGTGTAAAAAAGAAATGAATAGTCTCTTCTTTTGCTGCTGTGTTTACTTCTCATTCCAATTTCCAACCCCAACCCCATCTTAAATTGAAGAGTCTCTCCTTTCTCCTGCTGCATTTAATCAATTCATTGGTTCATTAGGTTTCATAAAACTAAATTAATAGGCAAATGAAGAGTCAAAGAAGAGTCTCCTTTGCTACATTTCACACAGAGTGTCTCTTTGACTCTTCATTTGCCTTAATTAAATTAATTTAATTTTATGAAAGCCAATGAATCAATGAATGAATTCTTGGAGAGCAGAGACTCTTCATTTAAGATGGGGTTGGGGTTGGAAATTGGAATGAGAAGTAAATACAGCAAGAGACTTTTCATTTCTTTTTTACTTTCAAGTATTAATTGGATGGTGATAGGTAACAGCTAA
>Ga0123340_1000855_pt1 | contig 23089 bp, 13 predicted proteins | sample SirMexnodulemix_FD_89961 | JGI IMG/M metagenome (GOLD analysis project Ga0123340, IMG submission 89961) | Root nodule microbial communities of legume samples collected from Mexico - Siratro Mexico nodule mix | ecosystem: Host-associated > Plants > Roots > Nodule | place: Mexico: Nepantla...
AAAAAAAAAAAAAAAAAAAAAAAAAAAAAAAAAAAAAAAAGAGAGGGTGTTTTTTTTTTTTTTTTCTATTTCTTATAAACTAATCAGTATAAGAGTTATTCTATTTTTTCCTTATATCTATTCATTTTTTTGTCTTTTATTTTTCTAATAAATTACTATAATATTTATTATAAAATTTAACTAATTTATCTCCCTCACACACATATATATAAAATGATTCATTATAATTTTTTTAGAAAAGTTAAATAATATTACAAACATATGTTGACTCACTCAATCTTATTTAATATTATTATTTTGAAAATGTTTGTTATTAAAATTTAGACTTATAATTGAAAATAATTTATAAAATGTATTTCTTTATTTTATAAAACTAAGATATTAAATAAACTTAAAAACACTCTTAATTAGTATGAAGTTAAGCATTTTTATTTTAATTTTCAATGTATGCATAATTCGGTAATTTTATTCATCTATGAGGCTTGAAGTAGTATTATTCTTAATTTATATAATTAATTTATTACTATGTACTTAATTGAGTCCGTGATTTTTCCATGGTATCGCTTCGTTGATGAACCCAAAACGCACCGCATAATCTATTCGAAGCTTTGAATCGAAAGCCAAGAACTAGGATCACACGCTCTCCTTTTTTTCATCAATTTTTTTCAGTGAGTTTCTACGTAAAACCCATTTTACATTTATCTATATTCAATAAATCCATATATTAAACTCCATCGTAAAATTTACTTTTTCCTTTTAGTTTTCGGAGGGAATGTTTTCTCCGTTGGAATTTGTGTACCGCAACTGTTCGACAGAATGAATGAACGAAGGCTTTTCGCGTTGTTTATGCTTTAGATTATAGGGATTAGTTTCTGGTGTTCTTTCACTTTCATGATCATTGGGTGTTAGAGTTAAGGCATCGTGATTTTATTTTATTTTTCGTTTTTTTGCTTTATTTTGTGATGTTCTTGTCTTGGTTTTGCCTTGCAGCTGTTTGGTAAAATGTGTGGCTGAAACAGAAGTCCCTTTTTTATTGCCTTTGGATGTTTTAATGGTATTTGTTTGGGTAGGTTAGAATGGCGAGTGAGGATGATGCAGTGAAGCAGGCAATGATAGTAGATGCTCGGGCAAGAAAAATTAGTCACAAAGTGAGGTGCACGGACTGTGGGAGTCAATCCATTGAGGATTCTCAAGCAGACATTGCCATTTTGCTCAGGAAGGTGCTTATCTGCACTGCGCTTTTACTTTCTGATATGGGTGTCGTTACTTATTAATTATTTCCTTACTGCTAACAGAAACATTATTCTGTTAGTTTATTTATTTTTGTCTTTCATTCAACTACTTCTTTGGAACTTCAAATGGCCTCTAAACTTGAAATAATTAGGATAAGGGACTGAGATGAATTGGTGCATAAGGGTGGGGTCTAATATAAGATTGTTGATTTTTGTGTGACTTAAAAATTAACATCGAACACCCAAATTCTTTTATGATGTAACTTCTAGTATGAGTTATCAAATGTCAATGTATCATTTGGATATATTACTTGTTAATCTGCTTTCCCTTGTGGTAACAGTTCAACTTTTATGGAGTAATGCAGTATGTTTACTTGTATAGTTTATCTTCTTTCATGCTTACTGTGGCTTTCTTTCAACTAAATGGCTGTCAATTTTCATTTTTCTTTCAATTTTCCTGCAACCCCACAGGAGGAAAAAGAAAAAGAAAGCTCCCCCTTTTTGGTTTAACTGGATACACTGTTTGTTTGTAAAGCTTAATTGGCTTTGATTAAAGCCTTTTTGTCTTTTGTACCCTTCATTGTCATTGACTTGAATTTTTGTCTTGATGACGCTACGAAAAATTAAACAGAATATGCCTGGCTTGTGATGGAATTTCGGGTGTGTGAAATAACTGATTTTCCTATGTTTGTAGAACATATAGTTTAAGATTTTGAAGTTTCTTGCCTAGTTTTATGTCTGCTTTTGATCCATTTCTGCTCAGAATTTCTTTAAAAAGAAAAAAACAGCTATGCCTGTTAGCAGTTTTTGAAACTGAGCCTTGTCGCTATCAAGCAAACCCTAAGCACTGGTACTGTTTCTCAGTTAATTCGTGATGAAATTCGGGCTGGAAAGAGTGACAAGGAAATCTACAAAAAGCTTGAGCACGATTTTGGAGAGACAGTACTCTATACGCCCAAGTTTGATAAGCAGACAGCAGCTTTGTGGTTATCACCTGTAAATTTTTTTCTCTGGAGGACTGAAAGACTTGAGTTTGCCTTTTTACTTTTGTGTAGTTTAAATTTTTGCTGATTCCAAAAATATGTTCTTTCAAACAGGTCCTAATTGCTGTTGTAGCTGCAGGAGGATGGGCCTACAAGAAGCATAGGCAAAAGACTAATGTCCATATCATGGCTCTGGACCTTGTTAGAGGTGTTTCATTGACCCCAAAAGAGAAGGAAACAATGCTTGATATTCTTAAACCACCTCCTTCACAGGAAGCTAGAACACCCTTCTGGTGGAGGAGATGATGGGGTCAATGATCATGTTGACCATCTACTGTCATGACTTTAACCTTGTGGGCAATGGACCATGGAGATGGTCAACTTGAACAGAATCTTTGATGTGGTACATGTTTGTCACTATTTGATGTTAATCCACAAATTGTCAAGTCTGGTACTGTAGTACCTCTTTAGATAGAGCCTAGTTTGAATGAATGAACAAACATAGTTAGAATGTGTGTCTAAATTAATATCTGTTTTAAAGATGGATAGATTTTATTTTATAGCATGAACTTAATTGAAATTAGTGTCTAAAATAATTTCAATTGGAAGGAGTACAAGGTGAGGAAAATTGACTCTGAAATTAAAACAAACATGTCCCTAGTCTATTTGTCAACGCCCAAGCTTGCTACGGATATACTTGTGGATTTCAGTGCGTCATGTCCATACCAATCCATACACTTCCGTATTCGAGTACTGACAGCCAGAATTTGTCATTATGATATATTTTTAATTTTACCATGGAATGCCCTTTCAAAAGATTTTCTTCGCCCCCTTTTATAAAGTTCTATTGGTCGTGGCCACAGGAAATAGTTTCTATAAAGTGATGAAAACGTACCAATTGACTTATTTTTGCGGTTCACATATAATTAATTCTCAGTTTACTTTGACTTCAAATTTTGTGCCTATTCTCTGAAACGTTAGTTTTGGGATTCCATTGCAATATGTAGCCATATTAACCAATATTGGGTACCAAAACCAAAACAAAAGTTAAAAGCAGCAAAAGCTAACTTATAAGAAAAAAAATGTATTTAAATGTATAAACCCGTTGTCATTCTCACGTAGAAAAAGTCGAGGAACAAATTGTATGAAATGAAACGTGAGATTTGAATTTATTGTCCCATTTATTGCCCTTAAATTAAGGCAGTTTTTTTATTAAACTAGTTCTATCAAAGTTATCCATTTTCAGTTATCTTAAATCTCCGCACGGTTTCTTAAGAATATGGTTTGACGGTAATTTGATCGTGATATGTCAATAGCAATCCAGAAATAACCCTAGCAACCTGCCCACTAACACGTGATTATCCAAAAATGTTCATAGTATTCCCTACGCTAACACTTCCAACTACTCCTCTGTGACGTGGTAGATATGCATTGAGATTTGCAACCCCATTTGGGAACCTCTTGCTTTGAGGTCAGACATTTTAGACCCTTCGAGCAGCGAGAAGTTGGAATAGCAAACTGACACAAGGCTTTAAAATAGTGGGCTCAGTTCTGTTCCTTCTTCTTTCTTCTCCATTTTTTTATTGGACAATTGCTTGAAAGACACATGAACGCAAGACACGAACCTTCTTGTCATTAACTTCTACAGATGATACTTGCCCAGTAGCACCTAAATTTTCTAATGGTACTTTTAGAATAATGATACTCTCACACTGTTTTAGTTTTCTACTTTTTCTTCACAATCAAATAAATTATTATTTTTTATTATAACACAATATTTTATTAGAAAAATAGTTGTAAAGTTGAAATATTTTTTGACAGGGGTGTCATATCTTTACTGTTACTTTTATTTTTTTACATGAATGGATCATACCAGGAAAAAGAAAAAAACATAAGCACTAGTTAAGTACAACAACTAGTCCAAATCTCGAAAAATCTAATTGAAGTCTATCTGATTCTATAAAAAGACCAAATCTTGCGGGTCAAACAAAACACATGTGTATGTCACAGTGTGACCCACTGTTATTCTATTTATTTAAGAAAATTAAAACTTGGTGGCTCGTCTCCGATTATACGCATCCGTTTAAAGTACTACGTATAAATGTATTGTTTTATGCTAATCCTTGTGTATATTTTAATTATTCTTTTGATTATATAAAGAATAGAAATACACGTTTTGTTTGTGTACTATGATAATCCCAACCCTACCAGAGAAGAAAAAGAAATCTTTTGTTCCTGTACGAAGCCAATTACTACCACAAAGAAGGCTATCTTCGAAAAGGGCAGCACAAAGATCACAACTTGCAAGTGGTGACACCCAATCATGTTCACGTTAGTATCATGGTAACAAGGGGTCTCCAGAAACTAGGAACAATAGTCAGAAAGCACCCCCAAAACAGAGGAAACCCAGAAAAAAAAAAGAAAGAAACAGTGTTGGAATTGGAATTGAATAAGGCATATTAGAGTCTCCGAAATTGCCACATTTGACCCAGAAGAAGACAAATTATTATGGTGGTAAAAGATTGAACGTGCAAAAAAGAATTTGGAGCACGCCGTTTGTATTCCACCTAACTCCACCGCTCAATTAGCTGGTCTCAATATCAACCAGTCACCTAAATGAGTCGCTCATTGAAAGCTTTCAACAAACACCTCACTCTCCTTCCGTTACCTCTTCACCTACGCGCTTCTCATGCCCATCCCTTCATAACTTCCTCTTCCTTCCCTCTTTTCCCACATCACGTTTCCTTCCCCCGCTTCTCTTTCTCTCAGCTTCGTCCACTCTCGTGTGAGTCTCTCTCTCTCTCTCTGTCTCTGATTGGTTGATCAAACTCCAATTAGCTTTCTTACTGTTCTGAACGTGGGTCTTTTGCTTTTGGGGATTCTTTCTTCTGGGATCACTGTTTTTGTTTTTTTCTTTCAACTGGGTTATTAGACCCATGAAAAAAAATCTATCTTGAGGTTGAGTTTGATGAAATATTCTGTTGGGGGGTGTCACTGCTGCATGCAGAAGTAAAGGGTGTGTTTTCCTTCCCCCCACCCCCTTTTTTTAGTTTGTTTTATTTTCATCTGAATGTAATGTATTCTGGTTGTAAAGTAAGTACTACTTTGATGGGAACTTTTCGTTGCGTTCTACTCTGTTTTTATTCTAGCTATTGGTTAACATCATGCATTAGCACACGAAGTTTGGATTTTTTGTTTTTTAAAGAAAAAGGTGTCTAAGTATTGAGATTATTATGAAGCATCTTTTTTGTGACAAGTAGCGTTTTGGCTTTATATCTCCTGATTGTGCATCAAGTTGTAGCTTTGCCTTGTACCATGAAAACGTGGTTATTGCTTTAAAAAGCTTGGGTTTAAACATTTCTGTGTCCAGGAAGATCAAGAGCCTTAAACACGAAAAATGAGGTTATCTTGACTTGTTATGAATTTTGACCTTATAATAGTGATATTGCTGTGCAGGGAAGTTTAGAAGGACCATCTTTGTTCTGATTATCTAGTCACTTGAGAAAAAAAAAACCAAACATATATTATGGTTGTTCAGTTTCCATCACGTGGATTTGTTTAATATCTAATGAATCCATCTTTAAAGGTTATTTGACTGTTGCTTCCTTTTGTATAGCATCTGCACCGGCTACATTAATGGAGGTGGTAAAGGCAATTGCTAAGCAAGAACCCACAGTTCATGAAAATGTTGCTATCAGGGCTGATCAGAAGAGTTATAGTTACAAGGAACTCATCACATCAGCAGAGAAGATATATAGTCTCTTGAGTGCCAGTGATGCACAAACAGTGAGTTACACTTTACAAATTCCCTTACTATTGTTCTGCCAAAACGAAGCCTTCACATAGTAAAAGCTTGAAAGTAGGGGACACTATGTTCTCATTAGGAAAACACAGTTTTTTTATTCTATTCGGATCACCTGCTAAAAATTGAAGATTAACAAAATTCATAGTCTGTTGCTTGGCATTTGTGAATATGTTCAAAAAATTGACTAAATTCTATGTGATATCGAAATCCAGGGAAATCTTGGTGGAGCTCGAATAGGAATTGTGGCCAAACCCTCTGCTGAATTTGTTGCTGGATTAATTGGAATTTGGCTCAGTGGAGGTGTTGCTGTTCCCCTTGCAATCAGCTATCCAGAAGTAGAGCTCTTGTATGTGATTGATAATTCGGTATGCATTGAAGTCTCATTTCTTTTGTAATTAAACTATCTAATTATTCTACATCACCTTCGTGTTTTACTTCTGCTTTTTGGATTAAATCTTAATAGAAATTTGATGATATGGCTGCAGGATATATCTGCAATACTGAGTACTGAAGAGCATAGTGAATTAATGCAAAGAGTAGCCAACAAAAGCTCTTCTCAGTTTTTTCATCTTCCTCCTGTTGTCAACATGTCTTCAGAGAAAAGCAGAAATGAACACTCACAGAATGGGAAAGTTCATGCAGACAGGATTGTGTTGGATAATATTGGAGGATATGGTAAGAAAATCAGTTTCTGCTTTTATAAATGGACATTGTAGAGTCTTTCACTAGCAATCTGTTGACTGTTCTTTCTTTGTTTTTCATATCCTTTGGCTTAGGTGAAGAAGATCCAGCACTGATTTTGTACACCAGTGGGACTACAGGTAAACCTAAGGGAGTTGTTCATACACACAGAAGCATCATTTCCCAGGTATGCTCTATGTTTATCTCTAGTTACATTTATTACTTTGAATTAAAAGTTTCTTCATCTACTAAAACAAAATACTCTTCCTGAACACGGGCTCTGTGATTGAGCAAAATTGGTGTGATATTATCAACTCTTGCATGAACGACTTGAGCTTGTCAGTCCAACTCATCTTGTTATTAATTTTGTAATTTTTTTCTTAATTTTGTCTTTGATTTTAGGTCCAAACTTTGGCAAAAGCATGGGAGTACACATCTGCTGACAAGTTTCTGCATTGTCTACCATTACATCATATCCTTGAAAGTTTCTTTGTATACATTGTTCAATAATTTTCAATATTTTCAAAACATATTATCATCTTTAGTATGTTTGCAAAAATATGATTTGAGATATCTTTATTATGTCAATCCTTAACGTATATGGTATACATGTTCATGGGCTTTTCAATGGTTTAATGGCCCCTCTCTATACAGGTTCCTCGGTAATATACTCTATTCACTTATGCTTCCAAAGAATAGACAACTAGAAAATAAAATCTTAAACAAATTTATGTGTCTAAGAATCTAATTTTGTTCTTGAAGGTTGAGTTTTTGCCAAAATTTAGTGTGAGGGGAGTTTGGCAGAGATGGCGTGAGTCATATCCTGCTGATGGTTCTAAGGCTGACGATGCTATAACTGTGTTCACTGGAGTAAGTATACTTCTTATTAGCATTGCTCATATATATAATATATCATATGGTTCATTCTCATGATACCTTGGTTTGAGGATATAACTTAAGCTTGGCTGAAAAAATAATTTTTACAGATATAACCATACAAAAACAGCATATTTATAAATTGCAGGCCATTTGATGGTGTTCTGTGTTATGCATTATGCTATGCACAGTTTGTTCATTTATATACTATTTTCTATCCACAGTATTTGCTATGATAAGAAAACTTGTCCTGGGTGATCTGATTATACTTAAATTCTTTTTTAAATGAAGGTTCCAACTATCTATGCCCGATTGATACAAGGCTATAATGCAATGGATCCTGAGCTTCAACATGTTTCAGCCTCTGCTGCAAATAACTTGCGTCTTATGGTAAGAAAAAGAGACACAGTAGCTTGTGTTGAACAACTTTATATCTTGAAAGAAGATAAACAGGAAGTTGTTTGAATTTAAAAATAATGGATTGTTCTTCAATTTTTAGTATGTAACTCACTGGTGTTGAAATTTAGCATGCACGGATGTTGACTACTGATTCAATCTTAGAGATCTGATTTATTGTCATGTTAATATTCAGATGTGTGGATCCTCTGCACTTCCTCTACCTGTTATGCAAGAATGGGAAGCTATCACTGGGCATCGCTTATTGGAACGATATGGCATGACTGAAGTAAGTAAACTTTAGTTTAAGTCCCTCAACTTTGTACTGAATCATGTATGTATTTTACTAGTTTTCTTAATAAATTTACTTTGATCTTTTTAGACGAATCTTATTGTATTATGTTAATGTTTCTAGTTTGTTATGGCATTGTCAAATCCATTGAAAGGTGAGCGCAAGCCAGGAACTGTGGGCAAACCATTTCCTGGCATACAGGTTAGTTCGCTGTTTTATCTCTCATTCCATTACTGCATAATCTTTTCACATGAACAGATAGCATAAACAACAATGTAGAGATTTTAGTAACCAATGGTCTGTGCTCAAGTTTCAAATCAGGTTAAGGAAACTAAATTTATTGTTCTAAACACTCAATAAAGTGATATATGACTGAAACTGAAGGACATGTTCAAAGTTTACTTTGACATAATATGAGATTTTTACTAAAATACTGGATATGGACACTCAATATGAAAAAAGTATCGTGAGGAATTTTAAGGCTGGCATTTCTGTCTGCTTGACAGGTCAAGATTATTGTAGATGAAGAGGGTGACAATGAGAATCCTGGAATGGGTGAGCTTTGCGTTAAAAGCCCTTCATTGTTTAAAGAATATTGGAAACTTCCTGAGGTACTTGCAAGTTACTTTATTCAGTGATTCAGAATTGCTCATTTAGTAATACTATTACCTGTTCTTTTTACTTTTTATCCTCCAAATTGTTATTGAGGTACAATGCATTACATGATGATTTATGTAAATCTTGATACAATACCCTCTTTTCCTGTTAAGCCTTGAGTAACAAAAGTTCCAAAATGCTAATGATTGGGCACAGTAAATGGAATAGAATGTCATTTCAGTTCCCAAAAGTCCAAAGATTCCTAATAAAGAGAATGGTAAAAAGGATTTCATATCTACTTCTGAGAAATTTTCCTATATCCATGCAGGTAACGAAGGAATCATTTACTGATGATGGATTCTTTAAGACTGGAGATGCAGTTACTACAGATGAAGATGGATATTACATCATTTTAGGACGTAAGAAACTTTATATTTCTCTATGTTTGCTCATAAAAGTGAGAACTTTTAGTGCATCCTGTAGCATGTTTCTCATGCCTTAATTAATAATTACATATCCAATTTGAAATTTTCTAGAATTGTCCTTGAGCCAGTGATTTCCACTTTTCCAAAACAAGTCTCACAACAAAGAGAGAAAAAATGTTAAATTTTCATACCTGTTTGTCGGAAACATTTACCCCTAATTGCTGATAGCCAGAAAATTTGGTTTTTCCTGATATTTTTATCTGGACATGGATGAGAACTCAACTATTTCATCTTGATTGACTAAGAATAAACATTAAGATAACTACAACTGAACATCGGAGTTAAAGTTTGTGATGGAAATAAAGCTAAAAATAACGTTGTGTACATTCTCTACTTGTTTAACAGGTACTAATGCCGATATAATCAAGGCTGGTGGCTATAAGCTGTCTGCATTAGAAATTGAATCAGTTATCATAGAGGCAAGTTGCTACCATTTTCTCATTATGTGTTGCTAGGTGTTATCAACCCCATGTTTTTCTTGCATTCTTTTTTCTCCATGGAAGAGTTTAGTATAAGGCATGACATAGAAATATTCACAATCAGAACATTTTTTGCAGCATCCAGCTGTTTCAGAATGTTGCATTTTAGGATTACCAGACAAAGACTATGGAGAGATTGTAGGTGCAATCATTGTGCCAGATGCTGGTGTTAAAGAGAAGCGAGATCAAGAATCGAAGCCTGTTCTAAGCCTAGAAGAATTAACCACCTGGGCCAAAGACAAAATTGCACCTTATAAGGTATTTCAACATGACCATTGTTTATTTTTTTTAGTCTGTATAAGATATATAAGGTGAGAGTGTAAACTATGTATCATATGATGACAGATTAATTTGTTTCTTGGCTCATGTGGTGACAAATTATTCTCAAAATTCAATGCCCTTTATTTCTTGGCTATTTCTCATACTAACCAAACAATTAAAATACACCATTTCTGTTTTGCTTGGTGTTTTCTTTGCTGCTAATTTCTTGGTTTTAGAACAAGGCATAATTATTCTCTTTTGATAATTTGTTTATATTTTTGTTAGATTCCAACAAAACTAATCCTGTGGGAGAAACTTCCTCGCAATGCCATGGGGAAGGTAATTTACTTTTGCTTCTATCTTCTCCTTATTGACATCATTTCCTTTTTCACCTTGACATATCTTCTAGAATGGAAAAGTAGTTTATTGTTTCTCCTCTGAAATTTCAGGTAAATAAAAAGGAGCTGAAGAAACTGGTGGTTTCAGAACTGTGAATACCATTTCAGCATTATTCGCTGGTCAAAGTTTAATGTTCTGAAACCAGCTTTTCAAGACGGTGGAAATCTCAAATAAATTTGCACCAGTTATTTAGTGATATAGAAACCCTTATATTCTCTCATTTATTAAGCTCAATAAGTTTTAGCATATTGTGAGGGGTAGATAAAAGAAAAAAAAATTACCATTGTTTAGCAATTTAGCTTTATGAAGGTGATTGATTGAATGTATTTAATAAAAAAAACATTTATTACAGTAAAAATGAAAAAAAAAAGTGATATTTAGCTATTCACTTCTTTTAGTACTCTTTTTATCTGTCTTTTAGTATCCAAATTTATTTTTTTAGTAAAATGATATGAGTTATTGAAAGGGTTCTATTGAAAATAATATCTGCTAATAAATAAGAGTTTGCATTACAAGTTGGCTCAGTTCACATGAAAACAATGGTCAGAAGTTTCTACTATAGAAAGCATTGGTGGCAAATATTTGAACCTCACATAGTTTAAGAGTCTGTTATTCATTTGGTACTTTCTTTGTACAAGCTGTAATACTTTGAGCCATTATGAATGACATGACGATATTTTAAATGCAATTTTTTTTTTTTATTTCTACTGTATAACAAAACAAGTGAATGCTATTTTGATAATTTAAAAATTGTGCAAATGTAATATATCCATGATTTACATGTGTGTTACTTGAATTTGATTATGTAAGGAAAAATTATATTTATACATTTTTTACAACAAAGAAAAATATAAAAAGGAAAAAAAAGTAAAAGGGTTAATATAGCAAAGAAAAAAAATGCTGTATATAATATTAACAAAAAGTATTGTTTAGAAAGTATAACTCTTTTAAAAACACGTCTTCAACAACCAGCTCTTCTCCTGTAGGATTATGAAAAAACAGGTGTTTAAGAAATATCTTTTTACTGTATGAAAAACTCTAAAATTACTTTGCTTCAGTTATTAGTTTCTCTTTGAAAAATGATTTAATCGTATTAAATTGGTTTAGAATATTTGATTACCGATGTTTCCATTTAATTAGTGGAATAATTATAAGAAAAATTGTTAATAATATATTTTGCTTTTGCTAGTAATAGTGAACTCAACAAAAAATTTAAAGTATTAACACGGACATGAACAAACCAGTGTTTTAATAAAATAGCTTTTACTATTTTATATACCTTTGTATTAATCATTATAGTTTTGTGCTGATTGTGGGTCCCCCCTCAATTCTAACAAGAGAAAAGGTTTAAGGGATCTGCATTCTGCACCCTCATACATTTAAACTGCACCCGTAGTATATGTGAAAAGACCAAAATACTCCTCCCTTATATTTGTATCAAACCTACTTTTCTTCTCCCCCACCTCTTCTTCTTCTTCCATCTACATTGCACCCCTTCAATTTTTTCTTTCTCCATTGAGAGAGCTCTGTCGGAACTGTATTAATCACTGCTGACGACAAGTTTTTATCTATTATTTTTTTCTCACAACGTTCTTTCTAGTTTTCAGACATGGTAATACATTTAAAAATGTATCTAAAATGTATTTATTAGTTTTGAAAAAAAAAATTATTTATTATTATTAGTGACAAAGATTTGGTCAGGACTAAAGTGAGTCATTGTCACAAAATACATGCTTATTTCGAATTTTACATTTCTGAAATATATCTTTTATATTCTGAATTATACGTTCAGAAATGTAATTTTAAAAGAATAAAAATGTCTCTTCATATTATATGGGCTGACATTTTAGATTATGGGGGTGCAGAACGTAACTCCCAAGCTTTAAAGTATATGGGCCTGGGTTAGTCCATGGCCCAGTGAATTCATATTCTTCTGCCCTTGTGTTTTCATTTGTAGCGCGTTCTCTTGTTCCTTCTTGTTGCTCTGTGCCCGCTGCTGCAAAGCGCAAAAACCTCAGAGAGAGAAAAATGGAGAAGATGAGAATAGAAGAGGTTCAGTCAACCACCAAGAAGCAGCGTGTTGCTACCCACACTCACATCAAAGGCCTAGGCCTCGAGGTTCGTTCTCCTTCCTCTTTCTCCTCCTCTTCTCTGCTAGGTCTCCCATTTTCACTTCCCATTTTTCTTTCATTATTCTTCTTCAGGCCACCGGAAAAGCATCGCGTTTCGCCGCCGGCTTCGTCGGCCAAGTCGAAGCCAGAGAAGCGTCCGGTCTCGTGGTCGACATGATTCGCCAGAAGAAGATGGCCGGCCGTGCACTCCTCCTCGCCGGACCACCGGGAACCGGAAAGACCGCGCTGGCACTTGGTATAAGCCAGGAGCTTGGCACCAAGGTTCAACACTTATTCTTATTTTTTTATTTTTTTTTGCTTGAGAAAAAGGAAAACTATGCTCTGTTAGTGTAATGCATTTTAACGTTCTCAACTAATGATAAACCGTTGTTATGTTTATGTTAAGTTTGTTTATTGAATTTTATTATAACGGTCTTAAGAGGCATAGCAACTGATATTTTTGTAATTGGATGACACTCGTATTTTGTAGTATTTTTGTAATAAGGTTTATGCCGCTCTGCAGGTTCCATTCTGTCCAATGGTGGGCTCTGAAGTGTACTCCTCGGAAGTGAAGAAGACTGAGGTTCTCATGGAGAATTTTCGACGGGCCATTGGTCTGCGTATAAAGGAAAACAAGGAAGTGTATGAAGGAGAGGTGAGTTTATGGCTTCTGGCTCTTGTCGAAACTGGGATGTGATTGTGCTTTGTGCATATTGTTGTTGATGTTTTAGCTGGTCTTGTGTAAGGTAACTGAGCTCACTCCGGAGGAAACTGAGAGTGTATCAGGTGGTTATGGTAAAAGTATTAGCCATGTGATAATTGGATTGAAGACAGTGAAAGGGACCAAGCAACTCAAGTTGGATCCCACCATATATGATGCCTTGATTAAGGAAAAGGTGAGGTTTATGATTTCCTCTTGCTCTCATGTGTAAAGTAATTAGTTGAGTTTTAAATTTATTTTCTTTATTTTGTATGGAGCTGTTTTAGTTTTAAGGGTATGTAATATTTGTGTGAACAAATGTGTGATGTTTTGATTTGGGACTTCTGCATACGAGGTGCAGGTAGCTGTTGGGGATGTTATATACATTGAGGCAAATAGTGGCGCTGTAAAAAGGGTCGGTCGAAGTGATGCTTTTGCTACAGAGTTTGACCTTGAAGCAGAAGAGTATGTTCCACTTCCCAAGGGAGAAGTTCACAAGAAAAAAGAGATTGTTCAGGTATTTAATTTAATTGGAAACTAAGTTTATATCAATGTAATGCCTCTAAGATTTTATATTTTAGTATAAGTAATATATTCTTATTATTTATTTCTGATCTCTTATTGTGATTTGAATTGCTTGTTCTTAAAGGATGTAACCTTACATGATCTGGATGCTGCCAATGCACGACCTCAAGGGGGACAAGATATTCTGTCTCTTATGGGTCAGATGATGAAACCCAGGAAAACAGAAATCACTGACAAGTTGAGACAAGAAATTAACAAGGTATTTTCAGAACTTCTGATGTAAGTTTGAAGTCTCTTATTTAATTAGTTGTGGGAAAAATTAAGGCTCTGAAAATGAGGGTTTCTCTTGACAATTTCTCCAAATACATCCAATTGTCATTGGGTGTATTACCTATTGTTTCAGATGTTTTATACATAAATTGAAAATGGTGAGTGATAAGGTCATACTTGTGAGTTATAACCAGAAAAAACCAAAGGTAAAAGAAAAGCGAGGATAATATGGAATGAAGAGGGTAACTGTTTTTGTTGGTGACAGGTTGTCAATCGATATATTGATGAAGGTGTAGCGGAGCTTGTCCCTGGAGTTTTATTCATCGATGAGGTAACCGTGTCATTAACCTTCTCATTAACTAATTATTGCATTACTAATGCATCTAAATATTGAAGTATTAATGCTTCTTTGCAGGTTCATATGTTAGACATGGAGTGTTTTTCGTATTTGAATCGTGCTTTAGAGAGCTCCCTATCTCCAATAGTAATCTTTGCTACTAATAGAGGAATATGCAATGTAAGGTATGATGAAAATTATGTTACTTTTAAAGTTTTGGGCCAGTGTAAATTTGGATTAATCAAATGAATGCAGTGTGATGATTTGTAGCCAGTCATTCTTGGTGTATTTATATCATAGCAGGTCCACCAGCATGGGTTTTATTTTGTTAGTTTTTGTAATTAACTACTTGATCTCGAGTTTAACTCGGCCATATAAGACTTCAGTGCTTGTCACTAGTAAAGATGGAAAAATAAGTCTCTGATTGTGGGTCCTCGTTGATGTTTAGGGTTTATACTACATACTTAATTGACAATTTGACGTAGATCAACGTAAACTTCAAGTAAATGGTCATATTGATTAGTTGTTAGATTGGTATGGTTCCATTTTCATTATTTCACCTGCTTAAATTTGAGCATTATTGCCTGCTTTTTTATACAGAGGGACTGATATGACGAGTCCTCACGGCATACCTGTTGACCTGCTGGATCGGTTGGTGATCATTCGAACACAAATCTATGGTCCTGCTGAAATGATACAGGTATCATTTCCTTTATATTTCTTTCGATATATACCTTCAAGATGTTAAGTGTTGTGTATTTTGATATGTACAAACATACATGTACCCGTGGAACAGATTCTAGCTATCCGTGCTCAAGTAGAGGAACTGGTGGTGGATGACGAGAGTTTAGCTTTCCTTGGCGATATTGGACAACGGACATCTTTAAGGTCTGCATTTGGCTGTTCTCCTATCCTATGCTTTTCCTTATGTTTCTTACACTTGTTGCTTATCAGGCATGCAGTTCAGCTGTTATCACCAGCCAGCATTGTTGCAAAAATGAATGGCCGAGACAATATATGCAAGGTAATAATGAAGTTGGACTATTTGATGTCGGCATTTGAAATAATGTTCACTACGTGCTTATCTTCAACTTAATGAATTATTATTATTGTGAAATTTATAGGCGGATCTTGAAGAGGTTTGTTCGCTATATTTGGATGCCAAATCATCTGCCAGGTTACTTCAAGAGCAGCAGGAGAAATACATTTCGTAGTATATTTTTCAAACTGTTGCAATAGCTGGTGATTGGGTTTTAATTACAACCGGTTTGCTTGTTGCTTCTCTACTGTCTACTGCATGATCGCAGACCATTGGTTCAAAGAATGCATCAGGGTATTATTGATGATAGCAGGATCTTGAGATAAGAAAGAACACGCGTCACTGGGTAGCAATCACGTGGTTAAAGTGTGATGTAATTTTTTGCTGAAATTGCTTTAGATTATTGTGTTATGACGATTGAAAACAGAAAGGCAACGTGGAATGTAAGGAGGCAGTTTATTACCCCCTTGTTTTCGTTTCTTTTTCTTCTGTACTTTTATAGTTTACTTCTGTACATTTTCTTTTTCAATATTATTTTCTTGTGTACTTTATAATATTATTTAATATTATTTTCAATATTAAAGTTCTCGTGAACTTCGCTAGGGCTCCTTTTTCTTTTACACCTTTTCAAGTTCATGTGAACCTCGCCAGCTTAAGAGACAAGCTTACATTTAAAAAAAAAAGCACCATTTCACTCTCTAATAAATAAAATGTGAAAATGGTATCTGTTCTATACACAAACAGTTGTTTCCACTAAATATGGCTCTTTCACACTAATCGCTTCGATCACTTTCGCTTCAGTTTGGTTGACAGTTACCTGTTTATTGGATCTTTTCTGTATCTGTGGTTTTTCTTTTCTATTTTACACATATCTTCCTAAAATCTGTGACTGCTAGTGTTTTTTCTTATCATGTTAAAGATCACTCGTTTAAATTATATTTTCTATATTTAGAAAACTTAAATTCAAAACTTTATTAAAGAAAACTAAATTCAATACTACTCTGTTGATACAGGTGTTTTTCTTTTGTCGCTCAACAGAAGTTGTAGTTAATAATGGTCAAATTGAATATTGATGTTAGACCAAAAGATATGTTCAACTTACTTGGACGTGAGAAGAAACCATAGAATTGATTTGGGAATTCCGTGTTCAATTTTTTTTTTCCATAGACATTTTTAGAAAATGACAATAAAAAATGTGAATAAACTTTCTATATGTTAAAAATAATTTACGTGTAAGGCAAAAATCTAATTTTAAAGAATGTTTCATCACTGATATATCGAAAAACACGGCAGATATATGTTTGAATAAATTTATCGCCAAATGATTTTCTTCATAAATTAAAATTAACTTACATATAAACTAATTTGTAGAAGCTCTAAGTTTAATTTCTTTAAAATTTCAATTTTAACTTTTACATCATTTTAGTTTATGAGAATAGTTATTTCATTTTTTTTTTTCCTTTTATTTGTCTCTTCCAAAAGCTTTGATACCATCCAAACGAACCCTATTGTGATTCCTATTTGGACAACCTCTTTCTCAAGTCCTGTTTTATAGTTTGAACTCTTAAAATCGGTTTCAACAAGAGGGCTTTGAAACTAAAACCGGGTTTAAACCCAATTGCATAAAGTCCAAACTGGTCTAAAAGTGAATAAAGTTTGCGCCTCTATCATGAAACAACGTTGACTTTGTCACCCATTTGATACAATCTGAAGAAAGAGTGATGAGATAATTATGAAATTGAGAAAGATTGTGTTTGAGGCTGTTGTGTGAGATGGTCGAGAAAGAGAAGGAAGATCCTTCTGTTGAGGTTATTCATAAATGGATAAAGGGTATGTCAGATGGGACTTATGGTTATGAGGTAGAGACTTCCTCCATAAGGGGTCTCGTATTTGTTAAAGCACACAAAGGTTTTTTCCTATCTAGCATGATCATACACAATGGCTTGTTGGTAATCAATCAGGAACTTGAAGCCTTAATCTTTCTGTTTCATTTTAAGCCTTTTTTTGGTTGTCTGAATCCATGCCAATTCTTGCTTTTATGTTTGTAGGATGAAAGTGGAAACTGGCATGTGAGTGCAATAGCAACATTAGTAGACATGGTTGCAAGTGTTGCCACCTACACACTTAACCAATGTCACCATGTCACTCTTGACTTAAGTATCTCATACTACTCAACGGCAAAGGTTCAGGTACTCTTCTCTTCATGTTGACAATCTCAATATCTTTGGTTTTTGTGAATTTGTGAAGACATTTGTATTCTTTAGTCCTATTGTTTTACTCACCAAATGCATTCATTAATTCTACCAACTATAGGAAGAGGTTGAAATAGAAGCAAAGGTTGTAGGAAAGAAGGATGATTTAACTTCTGTGGTTGTGGAAGTAAGGAAAAAGCAGAATGGAGAATTGGTTGCTCTAGGAAAACTGTGGATGGCAGAAGTATCTACAAAGAGTTCAAAACACCAAGCTAGTAAACTCTAACTAGTGCTTCCTTTACATTTTTTGTTAATGGAGGCTCTGCTTTTCTCCTACCATGTGAAAGTAAAACGTTTCAAACAATCTCATTTGAAGTGACATGTTGTATCTATTTCATTGATCAGATCAGATCATGTCAATCAATTCCTTGTTTATGACTCCTCTTACATATAATAGCTTGTTAAGCTTTGCTCAACTTGAACTTTGATTGCAATTAACCATGCTGCAAAGCATGTTATTAGATCGATATAGATTGTGCACAAGTAGCACACATATTCTTGTCATAATATATAGAATACCAAGAATAACTGTACAACTAATTAGCATCCACACTACTCAGCATTGTATAATAACCTGGTAGAGTTTGTGAAGTTTATTAACCAATTACTTAGTTTATTAACAGTAACTGGATATTCATTATAAGTTATTGTAATTACGGTCACAACAACAATAACAGTGATAGCTATTACTATTTAATAATGAAAATGATGAGTAATTAAATTAACCCTGGAGTAGTTGATATGGTTGATACTCCTATTAAAGTAGAATTACTTTTAAACAATGAACATCATATTGTCTTTCATTAGTACTAATGTTAAAGTGAATAATTTTCAAGTTTGTGAGCCAATGGATCAATTGTCTTTGGAATCATGGAAAGGATATTACAGGGTTACTCTGGCCACCGGAGAGTATACTTTGAAAGTCGTTGTTTCATCCTTGGTTTTAATTATCTGTATCTTCCAAGATCACTGAAAGATTACTCCCAGAAAAAAATTCATCGTTTGCAATTGCAACGTGTTAGAGTAACAATTTTACTATGGAGAAAATATGCATCTTGACATACCAATACAGTTTATACACATATTAATAGCTGTTGTATCTGCAACTAATACATTTCAAATCATGAAAAATATAAATATGGCTATCCAAGTAGTGTAAGTTCCTCAAAGTTCAACATCTCAACTAGTCAATCATCGAATCTTCCTGCTTAGATCCATACTTTTCCTTTTCATTGTGAGGTCCTTCAGTTAACTCTTCCTATGAATCATTGTTTTCACTAACCTTCTTGACTATCTTTTCAATAGACCCCAGTTATTCATTGCCAAATCTAGTTATCTCTTTTCACATTTAAGCCAATATCTTCACTGACATGGGATGCCTTGTGGACCTTGCTCACGAAGCCATTTTGAGTTAATGGTTTCTCATTTGAACTATTTTCATCAGACAACTTGGATAGTTGATCAGATGTTGGTCCATAAGACCAACTGCATACTAGATAATACAGTATATTAACAGCATTCAGTAGAGCAAGAACCCAATAGTACTTGTCATAACGACCCTTGTTGATATTATCTAAAACCCATCCCTCCTTTCCTCCTCTTGAAGTAACATGTTCCACAGTGCTGAATATCAAACTAGATAAAACGCTTCCTGCAGCCATTCCAAGTCCAAAGAGGCAAGAGGCAATACTTGACATAGTTCTAGGAAACTCTGTGTAATAGAACTCATTTTGGCCTATGGCATTGAATGCTTCAGCCATGCCTGCCAATAAAAGTTGAGGAACAAGCCACATTCCAGACATGTTCAACACTGCATGCATGTCATTAATATGGCCCTCCTTGATTGCTCTCCTTCTCCTTGTGGTCTCCACAATAGCTGCAGTTGCAAAGTGGAGTAAAGAGAAACCCAACCCAATTCCCATTCTTCTCTTGGCACTGATCCTAACCGGTTTTCCTATGAGCTTTGATGCTAGAGGAATAATGGCCCTATCATAAAGAGCCACCCATATAAATATTGTAATTACTATGACTACAGAAAAAGAACCTGCTGGAACTTCGAAGTGTGAAGTGATATGCCTGTTGAGGGATTTAGCTTGCAGTATTCCAAAAGAGCCTCCAATGTTAACTGACACCATGATCCCCGTAGACCACAGTGGAATAACTTTCATAATAGCTTTTAGTTCTTCCACTTGTTCTACTGTGCAGAGACTCCACGGATCTGAGGCTGATCCATCACAGGCTATATCTTTTTCAGGATCTTGAATGATGCAAGCTTTATTCAGAAACCTAGAAAGCAAAGCATTGCAAGAGGTTCATAATTTTATATCCAGTGAATAAGCATAACATAACATGATAATAATGATAGTGTTATGAACCTTAGTTTATCAGCAGGAACAAGAAGATCAGAGTCCTTCCTACGATGGTACATTTCAACTGAGTTTCTAGGTGGTAAAGGAAGCTTCCGGTTCTTATATGCTACAACAATTACTTGTGCAAGGCCAGTGATTAAGCTGCCTGGAACTTTATTCTTTACATAAATTGGAGAAGCAAGGAAAAAGAATAAAGTGGACATGAACATAAGACCTGCTGGAACACCAAAACCCACTTTCCACCCAAAATGATCTTGGATATATACTATGACTGTGAGGGCAACTATGACAGCAAAAGCTGTAAAAGCATAATACCAGCTGAAAAATGTTTCCAAGACCCTCTGGTTGTTGGGGTTATCCTTTTTGTTGACCTGGTCTGCACCAAATGGCAAGGAGCATGAAAGGCCACCATTTCCAATTGACATGAGAGCAAAGGAAGAGATTAGCATTGCCATTTGCCCAGTTGTTGCTGATTTACATGTTTCAGTTCCTGGTTTACAAGGAGGAGGCCGAGCTTGTGGAATCATGGCTGTTAGCCACAAGAGTGTCATTCCCTGTTAAAAGAATGAAACAAGTTTTACTAAAATCAACTTATTTTAACTTGACTGTTTTGAATGTCTTGTAACCCTCCAGTGTGACCAAGTTTTTCACAAAATAGAAACGAATGTTTGTGCATTAAACATATAAAATGTTAATGTAGTGTTATATTTCATGCAGCAGGATATTTTATTTATCTCCATATAGCTCTCTTTTACGTTGAAAAGATCATGTAGTTGTTGAACTTATATTCTATCATAAATGAAAAGGCTTATGGCTTCACATTTCTGTTAATGCCAATATATAATTGAAGTCCACCGAAATAAATTATCTTTCTATTGTTATCGATTCTGATATCATTTATTAAGAAAATCGAGAGAGAAACACCGGGAAAATCAAATAAAAATAAGATAAATATTAAATTTGTAGATCTTCTTTCTGATGTGTTATTAAACTTTATCATTTTTATTCAATGTGAGACTTAGACTCATATTTGAATACCTTCCTAATTATCGATATTATATGAAGAAAGTATCTTCTTGTTACAAATAAAGTTGCATTGGTCATTCTTGTTTCATCAATAAAGGAGTAAACAAATCTCATGTACAAAACTCTTAGACTGGAACTAAGTACAAGCGACAACTTCTCAGATCATTCTAATAATCAATGACCTGAGAGTATTAGTCATTATTAACCAAACATACAGACACCTCGTACTAATAAAATGTTAACAAAAAATTATGACAAAACTGCATTTTCTATCACTACTTTAGTTTAAAATCCTACATATATCCATAGCTTCATTAGATGAATTCTTCTCTATTCGTCCTTAACGGTTAACAAAAGAAAAAATGATCAATTTTATATTGGTTAATTATCTCAGAAAATCCACCCTACGCCGACATAAAGAATAGAAAAAGAATTAGTTACTTTCATAAATAAATTACATTTCATCATTATTATACAAACAAAAGTAACTACCTCTCTGAGAGCAAATCTTACTGAAAGAAACCAACATTCAAGAAAACTAGAAACATTTTCCAATTATCTCAGCTGTTTTTTCTTTAAAACCATTGAGTGCATAAAGCCACAAAGCTTAATCAGAGATAGCAACAATGACAAAAGCTATACAATCTCCACGTATCTCACATGTATTTGTGAAACAGTAGGGTGCATAAAGCCAAATTTGTGCGATGAGAAGTCAATGTTTTCGGTGCATTCTTTTCCTTATTCTACATTCTACAATAATTGGAGGGCAGAAACACGCTCTTATACACCCTTTGTGGCACACTTTTTGTTATTGATTTTTATGAAAGAAAGTTCAAGTAAAAGTCCTAAAACTGTAGACTACAATTGTGATTTTTTCAGAAGAGAAAATACATAAAGGAAGCTGAAAAGTACCAGGAAAATGATGGTGGATCCTAACCCAACAGCGAGGAATCGACCCAACCAAGAATCAGCAATGAAAGCACCTATGAGGGGTGTGATATTGCTTGCTGCAGAGGACAATAGAAGCACTTGGGTGGCTTTGGCCAAGTGAAAATTGTAACTCCCCATCAAATATAACACCATGTTTGGCAGAAGACCAAATGTTGCAACTCTTGCAAGTGCCTCATTTGCTGCAACACAAACAACCAAAACCAGAAAGAATAAGAATCCATGACCAAAGCACAAGCTGAAGGAACCAAACCAAACAAGTCTTTCATGATGTGAAACAACACAAAGTGTAGTACCCATGATGAAAGGCATGGTAACAAAACCACCCTTTTTCCTCTGGGGTTGCTGAATGTGTTGAGAAGCCATTTCAAATTCACTTGAACAAAGCTCCATTTGCTTCTCCATTGTTACTGCAAAGAAAGAAAACACAGAGTTTGGGAGCTCTTAAATACCACTTTCCATGCAGCAGATAAAGATGTCAGAACTTGCAAGAGGTGTCTGTGTGTCTCTGTTACAACATATTAATTATACCAAACATAAACATTTTCTATGCTATCACCGTCCCACGATATTTACAATGTATGATATAATCTTAATAACACTATGTTCCACATCTAATGATTAAGTTGCATGAAAAACCGAATTTTTACGACATCTTTCTTCAAATGGTAATAATCAAAGCACATGGTGTTTCATTCATTAGAGTACTTTTAGCAAGTAAATATCAATGTGGGACTTTCTGGTTTTAATTTTATAGGGCAAGAATTTTGTAAAATTGACTAATGAATTGTAAAAAAATTGGTTAATATATACAAACCTATCACTTTATTCTTACGTGTAATTCATAGAAAATTTATAATGGTAAAAATAAAAATACTTATTATCTATTATATATATATTTCTATTTTAGTATCTTCTGGTAAATACAGTGTATAATTAATTTCTTTAAATTAGATTTTTTTTTTTACATATAGTTATGCATAAATATTTTTGTAGTGGGCAGAAAGTATGGTCACATACATATAC